>Ga0224508_10000020_pt1 | contig 205174 bp, 234 predicted proteins | sample SF_Jan12_sed_USG_4_FD_170157 | JGI IMG/M metagenome (GOLD analysis project Ga0224508, IMG submission 170157) | Sediment microbial communities from San Francisco Bay, California, United States - SF_Jan12_sed_USGS_21 | ecosystem: Environmental > Aquatic > Marine > Sediment | place: USA... | reverse complement strand
TATAGTATAAACGATTGAATTTGAAAAATTAGTTAGTTTTTGTTTCATCAGTTGAAGATGATTGAGTTGTTTGGTCATTGGCCCCAGCACCTTGTTGTCCTTCAGCACCTTGTTGTCCTTCAGCACCAGGTGGAGGTGAAGCATTTTTGTAAAGTTCTGTGGTTACTTCATTTACTTTTGATTGTAATGCTTCAAGTTTAGGCTTTAATTCAGATGGTTCTTTATCTAGAACCTCTCTAACTTCTTTTACAGCATCTGTGATTTTGATTCCTTGTTCTTGAGATATTTTATCTTTAAGATCATGATTAACTAATTTTTCTGTAGTGTAGATATAACTCTCTGCCTCATTTTTAAGATCAATTTTTTCTTTCTTCTTTTTATCTTCATCAGAGAATTTTTCTGCATCTTCTTTTAATTTTTCAATTTCATCTTTAGATAATTTTGATGTAGATTCGATTGTAATTTTTGCTTCCTTTTGAGTTCCAAGATCTTTTGCGGTTACATTAATAATTCCATTTGCATCAATATCAAATTTCACTTCAATTTGAGGGATTCCTCTTGGAGCTGGAGGTAAATCAGTAAGATTAAAGCTACCCAAGGAGACGTTATCAGTTGCCATTGGTCGTTCACCTTGAACCACATGAATAGTTACGGCTGTCTGATTATCGGCTGCAGTTGTGAAAACTTTACTCTTGGAAGTTGGAATAGTGGTATTTCTTTCAATTAATGGTTCACGTACTCCACCTAAAGTTTCAATTCCTAGAGTTAGTGGAGTAACATCAAGTAAAACTATGTCACTAGCAACATCGCCAGCAATAATTCCTGCTTGTATTGCTGCTCCCATTGCCACTGCTTCCATAGGATCAACGCCTGATTCAGATTCTTTACCGACAACTTCACCTACAAATTTTTTAACTAATGGAATTCTTGTTGGTCCACCAACCATGACAATTTTATTGATATCAGAAGTTGAGATTTTTGCATCTTCAAGTGCTTTCACAATAGAAGGTTTACATCGTTCAACAATTGGTCCAATTAACTCATCTAGTTTGGCTCTAGTTATTCTTAGTTCAAGATTTTTGGCACCTGATGATGGATCATGTGCAATAAAAGGTAAATTAACATCTGTTTCCATAACTGTTGATAATTCAATTTTGGCTTTTTCAGAAGCTTCTCTAATTCTTGTCATTGCAGTTGTATCTTGAGTAAGATCAACCCCCTCTTTTTTCTTGAATTCATCAACAATGAAATCAATTAGAACTTTATCCATATCTGTACCACCTAACTGAGTATCACCAGATGTACTCATTACTTCAAAAACTCCTCCACCCATTTCCATTATGGTAACATCCAAGGTACCACCACCAAAATCAAAGACAAGAATTTTCATGTCTTCTTTGGCTTTATCTAATCCAAATGCCAACGATGCTGCTGTTGGTTCATTAATAATTCTGACAACATCAAGCCCAGCAATTGTTCCAGCATCTTTAGTTGCCTGACGTTGATTATCATCAAAATATGCTGGGACTGTGATTACTGCTTTCTCAACAGGCTCACCAACAAATGCCTCAGCATCTTTTTTGATTTTTTGAAGAATAAATGCTGAAATTTGTTGAGGTTTGTAGTCTTTATCTAGAATTTTAAATGTATGATCAGAGCCCATTTTCCTTTTGGCTGCAATAATAGTATTGTCTGGATTTGTTACAGCTTGTCGTCGTGCAGGTTCACCAACTAAAAGTTCACCCTCTTTAGAAAATGCTACTACTGATGGAAACGCTTTTCCTCCAACAGTAGCTCCCTCTGCGGCAGGAATAATTGTTGGTTTTCCACCCATAACGACTGCAGCAGCAGAGTTACTCGTTCCTAAATCAATCCCTATAACTTTAGCCATATTTTATCATCCTTTTTTTGAAATTTCTACTAGTGTAGGTCTTATAAGCCTCTCGTGAGAAATATATCCCTTCCTGATCTCCTTCGTAATTGTGTTATCATCTAAATCAGGATCAGTAATAATTGATATAGCTTCATGAAAATTTGGATCAAAAATTTCACCTAGTGCATCAATTGGGATTACATGGTATTTTTTCAGCAGCGAATCCATATTTTTTAAAATAGAATCTAGGCCTTCAGTATTAATTTTACTGTCAGAAAAAACTTCCTTTGCTCTAATAAAGTCATCATAAATTTTTAAAAAATCCAATACAAATTCACCAACTTTTGCATTAACACCATTTTCTATATCAGATTGTGTTTTTCGATTGAGATTCTGGAAATCGGCTAATACATGTTTTAATTTTTCTTCATATTCAGATACTTTTTGTTTTTCTAAATCTAATAATTTTGAATGTTCTTCAAAACTTATTTGCAAAGATTCTGATTCTTCTGAAGAATCGTCACTTTCTGTTTGGTTTTCAGTTACAACATTAACAGGAATTTCATCAGAATTAGTTTCTCTTGACAATTCAAACAGAATAGTAATTTAGCTAATTTATACTATTATTGAATTGTCTCACATAAAGGATTAGCTTTGACAATAATTAGATCAGAATCCTGTTTAGTCTTTTCAATATTATCAAAATCAGATTTTGAACATGCAACAACAATTGTAGTTTTATCACTATGAAATAGATCAAAGTTTGGATCTTCATAAGCTTCAACATCTCCTATATAATCACGTAATCTTGAAGTTAAATTTTGAAGCATTTCAATTTTATCTCCACGCATTGCATGTTGATCAAGAGTCCAAGATAATGCAATTTTTGTTCTACTTGCTTTTAGATCGTTTTTCTTTAATGTTACACGAATTTCATCAATTAATCGTTTAATGTAGCCATCAATTCCCTTTACACTTCCATTAATAAGATACATGAGGGTGTTGGCTCCTTCAAATGATGAACCTAGGGATTTTAGATCAAAGAGTCCACTAACCATATTATCAAGGAATATTTCTTGAAAATCATCTGAAGAGAGATCATTCTTTGTAATTTCATCTTGTGCATACTTGCAGACCTCTAATACACTGCACAAACTAGAAAATTGAGATAGGACACTTATAGCATGAAAATGCTCTGAGGATGAAATAGCGACAAATCTTTTCTCTTTTTTACCCATAGTAAGTAAATCAGATAGTGTAGAATCTTCATTTCCATTAAAAGAACCAATAATCTTTGGTTGTTGATTTAGATCTTCTAATGGATAATAAAAATATGAAATTTGTTTTCCGACCTCAAAGCCTGTTACATGTTCCAGCAATGAAATATTTTCATTGTTGCCTCCAAATCCTGTTGGAAGAGTGAAAACAACTGAACTGTTTTTCTTTAGTGATGTCACTGCATCCTTAAATTTGGAATGAATCTCGGTTTTGATGTCCTGTCCTGTTTTTCTAATTCTTGGAGTAAAGAAAAGATACTGAGCTTTAGAAATCGCCACGTCAATTGGTTCCATAGCTAATAGTGGTTCATCTTCTTTTAGAGAAGATACATTTGGATAGGTTTTAGCTATTTCTGCTTTAAGTGAAATTGCTGAAGGAGTTGACTCATCTATAATGTAGACATCTGCTCCTTTGATTGCCATTTGTGATGCAATGGCATATCCCTCTGTACTAAGGCCATAAACAACAACTTTTACTCCCCCCATTACACTTACGGCTATGTAATAGACTAAGAAAAACTTATTGAACTTACTTCAATTGTGAAATTACTTGAAAATATGGATAGACATTCTTACTCCAAAACAATTATTGTTTTCTGAACCAATTATAGAAAAATTAGGAAAAAAGCACGATCTTTTGTGTACTTCAAGAAAATATGTAGAAATTTCAAAATTAGCAAAAATCTGTGATTTTGACATTATTTTTGTTGGAAAACACGGTGGGGCTAACAAAAAAACCAAGCTTGAAGCCAGTATTGATAGGATGAGAAAGCTGTTTAGAAAAATTGAGTCATTTTCTCCGGATTTGACAATAAGTTTTTGCTCTCCTGAAGCAGCAAGAATTTCATTTGGTTTAGGAATAAAACACGTAGCATTTTGTGATTCGCCTCATGCAAATGCAGTTATGCGATTAACATTACCATTAATTCAAAAATTACTTATTCCCAATATTATCCCAAAAAAAGAATTTTCTAGATATGGGATTAATAAAAAGAATATTGTTTCATACAAAGCAATAGATGCAGCTGTTACTATCAAAAGAAAAATAAATCAAAATACATCATTACCATTTAAAAATAATGAACGAAAAAATATTTTGATTAGGTTAGAAGAAGAAGAGGCATCATATGCATCAAGATCAAGTAAAATAATTCCAATTATCAGACAAGTTGTAAATGAATACAGTGAAGAAAATATTGTAATTTTAGGTAGATATAACCAACAAATTAAAAATATTCAAAAAATTATTGGTAAAAAAGCTAAAATGGTAAAAATGTCATTTGATGGAAAACATTTGCTGAACAATACAGATGTTTTCATAGGATCTGGTGGTACTATGACAGCAGAATCTGCTTTAATGGGAATTTCAACAATATCATATAACGCAACTCCAAATATCATTGAAAATTTTTTGGTGAAAAAATATTTGGTGAAAAGGGAAACAAATCCAAAAAGAATTTCTAATTATATTAAAAAAAATTTTCAATCAACAAATAATGTAAATCAAAGAAGAGCTAAAAAAATTGTAGATAAAATGGAAGATCCTATTCAAAAATTAATCAAAGTAATCAAAGAATAATTTTAATTTCATTTAAGAGTCAAATTCAAATAAAAAGTTCATTAAGGGAATGAGAGTGCTGGATTTAGCAGCCCGGTAGTGTAGCGGTCAAGCATATGGGCCTTTGAAGCCCGTGACGCCAGTTCGAGTCTGGCCCGGGCTACTATTTTTGATAAATGATTTCTCAACAGAATAAAATGTGGTTAATTCATCTTAAAATTGAGACAAATGACAGACCTAATTTTAGGAATAGGAGAAGTAGGCTCCACACTACGTGAATTGCTATCAGAGAGAGGTTTTAGTTGTATTGGAATTGATATTAAAAAATCTAGAGAGAAGAATTTAGAAACTTTAAACAAAAATCCCAAATTTTTGCATGTGTGCTTACCAGGAGAATTAGATAAATTTGCAGAAACAGTGTTAGAACAAATCAAGAAAAATCAAAATTTGAAAGCTGTAATTATCCACTCAACAATTAAACCAGGAACAACAAAAAGCATACAAGATAAAATAGAGATTCCAGTATTTTATTCTCCAGTAAGAGGAATACACAAAAGATTCCTAGAAGATGTTAAAAGATATACAAAATTTGTTGCCTGTGATTTGGAAATTGATAAAAATATTAAATCAGAGATTGAGAATAGATTCAAAAAAGTTCAGTGGATGACAAATACAAAGACTGCAGAATTTGCTAAAATTCTAGTAGATACTACTTACTATGGTTGGCTAATTAATTATGCTCAAATAACTAAAATGATTTGTGAGAAAGAAGGAATTGATTTTGATGAGATGTGGGAATTCTCTGATGAGATTCATGAATATTTAGGAAATCGACCGAAAATGTTTCCAGGTATTATTGGAGGACATTGCGTAATTCCAAATCTAAATTTGATAGATTATGAAGAGTTTGATGAAATAAGAAAAATCAATGAACTGTATAAAAAATTCAAAGAGGAGAACTAGAAATCCAATCTTGTTAATAGTTTAGTTGCAACAACAAATAGAATGGATGCAAGAACAACTAAAACTCCCATCTCAATTATTACAAAATCAGTAATATTACCAAAAATCCCTGCTCTAACTACATCAACAAGATAGGTTAATGGATTTACATAGAAAACACTTGCAAGAGGTTCAGGCGCTCCTTCTGCAGGATAAAATGCAGTACTAACAAAGGCAAAGAAAAGAAATGACGTGTTAATAATTACATTGAAACCTTCACTTGAGTGTATTCGAGTCGAAATTATTGAGGCAATAGAGCCAAATAGAATAGAGCCTGTAATTGCTGCAAAAACTATCATTGGAATAGTGAAAAATGAAAATTCAATTGAATTAAAAAATACTGGATATCCTACAAATGCAATTAATGTAGCACTAATCAAACCAACAATTCCGACGGTGACGATATTGCTGAGGATATAATGAGCCCTGGTAAATGGCCCTGACATGATTTGTTCAAACATTCCATGCCTACGATCGTTCCAAATTATTATTCCAGATACAAGAGTGCTATTCATAATGTTAAATCCAATCATTCCTGATGCAAGAAATGCTGGATAAGCAAGATCTTTGCTTCCAAATGGAACTTCTTTAATTAATGAAGTATAAGCAAAACCTGCGACAAAAATATAGATTAAAGGAAATATAATTTGCCAAATCAGAAATCCAGGATTTAATGAAATCGTTAAATTTCTGTTTACTAGTCTAATGATTGGATGCATTATCTTCCACCATTTTTAGAAATATTTCTTCAAGATTTGTTGGCACTGCAGAAAGGTCTTCAATTTCAATCGTATTTTCATTGAGAGCCTTGAGAACTTGGAGTAAGACTAGCTCGGATTCGTTTGAATGAATAGTAATGTTGGTTCCAGTGTTAAAGTCTATTTGACAATCCTTGATTCCTGAAAGAATTTTAGAAATTTTATCTTCTTTTGTCATGAGATGAATTTTGATTGTTTTTTCTTGTCCAAACCTAGTTTTTAGAGACTCTGGAGAATCTACTGTAAGGATTTTTCCTTTATCAATAATTGCAATTTCATCACATAGATACTCAGCTTCAGTCAATACATGTGTTGTGTAGAAGATGGTCAGACCTGTCTTTACCTTTATTTTTAGATAATCCAGTAATTTTCTTCTTGCGCTAGGATCCAGACCTACGGTAGGTTCATCAAGAAACAGTAAATCCATATCATGCATAAATTCACGTGCAACCTGAACTCGTCGCCTCTGACCTATTGAAAGATCTTCATTTCTTTTTTTTCTAATTTCACTTAGATCAAAATCTTTGATAAGCTGCTCTGTTCTTTTTTTTCGTTCATCTTTTGGTACATTCCACATCATTCCATATTTTTCAAGGGATTTTTCAACAGAAAGAGTTGGCTCGTAGCTTGGTTGTTGTAAAACAACTCCAATTTTATGACGCACATCTAGAGAGTTTGTGATAGCATCCACTCCAAGAATATTAAGAGAGCCATTAGATGGTGGAATTAGTGTTGTTAGTAATTTTATTGCAGTTGACTTTCCAGCTCCATTTGGGCCTAGAAATCCAAACACTTGACCAGATTTTACAGATAGATTAATGCTATTAACTGCTCTAACAGAACCATAAGATTTTGTTAGGTTTTTAGCTGAAATGCAATTCACGAACCGTTTTCCAATCTTCTTACTAAAGTAGTTAGTGTGTTTAATCAGAGTAATGCTAATCTAGAACTATGAATTCAAGTGTTAACGAATTTATCGACAAAGAGTAAAAATGGTATCCCCCCCCCCAGTTTAGGCAGGAAAACATGTTATGGTCGTAAGGCTTTAGAAGAATAAGTAAATCATTCATTTCTTGTTTGCATATGGATTAATGCCTTATGTTTTAATTCGGTGGCTATTTCTCTTAATATTTTCAAATTGGTCTCTAATGTTAAATCAAGATGAACTTTTTTGGGGCGTGAATCAAAACGAAATTTTGGAAACTTTGTTTTTATTTTTTTAATTTTTGGATTATCTAGTTTAGGATGATTTATCAGATCACGAAGTAACTTGTACTCTTCATTTTTTGTCTCAAGTAATTTCTCATCAAATACTTGATAAAATTCTTTGAACATTGTTATTGGATCGCTATCTGCAGATGCCTTTAACCCCCTACTGTAATGCGCAAGTTGCTGATTGAATTTTGAGTCTCTTTTCAATAATGATGATAATGATGTAGATGAAAGATTGATGTCAATTGTTCTTATAATCTCCCCTGTGGATACACCATAGACTCGTAATGAACGCTTTCCATCTTTGACATCAGACCAATTATTTTTCAAGAAGTAAGAAAAATGTCTTCCTTGAATAAAACTAATGTAATTAGTCAATCTTCGTGCTTTCATCATAGCAGTTTCTTCTGCTTTATTGAAAGTTGAATCTTTAGTACTTATTATAAAACCATTTAATTTTTTCTTGCCATTCTCCTCCTCCGATTTAAATTCAATATCTGATAACTTGGGTAATTTTCCCATCAAGTAATGATCAGGAGTTAGTGTGTATTCAAAAAAGAAATTATTTTTCTTTGAAGTCATTGTTTTCATAAATCACTTTCTGGTTCATAAACTTCATCTTCATACCCATCAATCTCTTCTTTTGAAATCAATTCAAATACAATATCTGCTGGAATTGCTGCAGAATCACAATTTGTTTTGTCATTAAGTGACTTTAATTCAGAAAACCAGTTTCTTTTCTTGTCTAAATTTAGATTAATTTTCGTTTGATATGGATCAATTTTACCTAAAAGATTCATTTGCCAATGAAATTTTTATAAATCCACTCAGTTTAGACCCATTAACTTGTCTGAATTTGACGATCTTTTGCAAAAGCTATTAGATCAAAAACCTGAACTGACTCGTTCTGATATTGAAGAGCAGATTAAACAAAAGAAAGAAAAGATCGGGGCAGGATATCTAACGGATCAAGGAGCATTGTTTTTGATCGCATCTGATTACGGAATTACATTATCAGAACCACTTAAAGTTGAGATGAGCTTAAAGGATCTATATGCTGGGGCAAAAGAGATTTCATTAGAAACTAGAGTTTTGAATCTCTCACCTGCAAAACAATTTTCAAGAAAAGATGGTTCTCCATTTTATCTTAGAACAATGACCGTATACGATACAAATTCTACAGCAAGTGTAAAGTTGTGGGATGAAAAGGCAAATCTACCTGGGATTGAAAATCTAAAGCCAGGCGATTTAATCAAAATCATAAAGGCTTATGTAAAATCTGATCTTGATGGTTCACCAACAATCAATATTGGCTCAGGCTCAGATATTAAAACGACAGATACAAAAAGTGAAATTCCAAATATTGATACCATTACAAAAGATATTAGCGAATTACAAGAAGGACAAAAAGATCTTGTAATTTCAGGAGTGATTGATGGGATAATTAGTGGAATGCAATTTACAAACTCTCGCGGTCAGCCTGGAACAGCACTGAGAATGAGGCTAAAAGGAAAAGAAGGGAGTGCAATGAGAGTGGTTCTCTGGGGCAAAGATGAATCATCTATTCCAAATATGATTTCAAAGGAAGCCAAAGTAAGATTACTTGGAGTTAGAGTGAAATTAGGAAATCAAGGATTAGAAATTCATGGTAATGATGCAACAATTATTGAAATTGAAGGAGGAAAAGAAGCAGAACCAGTTATTGCAAGAGTACTTTCATTATCAACAACTGAAAATGGCAACAACATGATCTTGGCTGTTGATAATAAGAAGAACCTATACAATATCAGTGATTTTTCAAACTCTACTAGCATTTGTGCAGAAGGAGATGTAATAGAATGCATGCCATCAAAAATTTATGGAAATTCAGTTACACTGGATGAAAATTCATTTGTAAGAAAATTAGATAATGATGAGTCAATTCCATCACTGTCGCAAACTAGAACAAAAATTAATGATGTTAAAGTCGATGGAAATTATTGTATTGAAGCTATAATATTGAAAGTTCCTGAAAGACGTGAGGTTCAAACAAAATCAGGAGAATCAATATCACTTTCAGAAATGTTTGTTGAAGATGACACAGGTCCGATTTGGGTAAAGGGATGGAGAAATCAAGCAAGACTTGTAGACAAATGTGAATTAGGAGAGATTGTTTCAATCACAGGACTAAATGCAAGATCTGGACTTGAAGGTAGAATAGAACTATTTGTGACACCATTTTCAAAAATTACAAAGAAAAATTAAGAATCCCAGAAACCTCTAGTTACAACATATTGTCTTTCTGCTTCATAGATTTGTTTAAACAGATGTTCTTCATCAACCATATTCCTTAAAATTCGTGCTGCAGTATCAGCACCAACTCCATATCCAGACATTACAGTAATCGCAATTTTACCAAAATTTTCGACTAGAGAGGAGACCTTCCAGGCACGATCAAACTTGTGTTTTTCATCAGCGGACAATTTTTTTCCTTCATGTTTCTTTCGGATAATTTTAGGAAGGTCATAGTCTGAATAGTAGGTTGCAGTAATTTGCCTTGCCTTACAATAGGGGCATATCAAGGTGTTTTTTACCTCACATGTTTCTACGACACGTTCCCATTTTCCACATCTGGCACAGATCAAACGATGTTTTGTTTTTTCGAGTCTTGCTTTTACTAAATCAAGAATTCCTTTGTCAAGATTTGCAGGAGATGAATAATATTTTGTTGTATGATCTAAAATTGGTTCTGCTAATTTTGAAAATTGGTCAACTTCCAACCATTTTACATGTATTTTGTCTTCACGGATTTTTTTCAGGACTTTATCGGAACTTTCAAGATCATATTTATCATGAAATAGTTCACGAAGTGCCTCATGAACAAGGGCAGTTTTAGAATATCGTTCGTATAAAAATCTGGCAGATTTTCTTTCATAAATTGCTCCACGTCCCACTATACCAAATTTTTTTGCAACACACCATGTTCTCCAATTAACATTATGAGTTCCAACCAAAGATGCACTAACAAGAGAATGTAGATCATAATCATCTTTTAAAACTTCAAGAAAAAGTTTTTCTGAAATTCGTGATCTCGAAGACAAAACAATTCTATAACCATCTGAACGAGAGTCAACTACAGAACCTAGCATAGAAGATAACATTGAAGAAAGTAATGTTGATAGTGTAGAGTTAATTTTAGTACCAAAACATGAATGAATTACAATTGAACCTTGTGATTTGCTTGATTCAATTACGATATTGTTTTCATCCGGAATTTCATTAAAATTTAATTGTTCAATGGTTTTATTTGTTAATTCAAGGGATCCATTTTTGACTTTGCTACGAAAATTTCCTACCTTTCTTGCAGTTTTGTAATCAATAGGAATACTTTCTCCTTCCCAGTAAGGAACAGTAATTCCTCCTCCTCTAAATGGTTCAACATTTACAGTAAATGATTTTTCATCCACATTTAGTATTCTCCATTGTGAGCCTTTTAGGACAAAGATATTTCCAGAATCACCAAAATCACCTACAAATCTTTGATCCAATGATCCAATGATTTTTTTGCCTACACTGTCAAATACTTTGAATTTTAGAATATCAGGAATTGTTGAAAGATTCTCAAAATAATATTTGAATGAGCGCCCTTTTTTCCAAAAAGTCATTTTTGGTCTATCAAAAAATATCAAATAATTTGAATCAAGTAAATCTAGTACATCTACCAGATCTTGTAATTGTAAATTTCGAAAAGGATATGCTTTGGTCACTAAATCAAAGGCTTGTTCAACTGAAATTTCACCAATTTGCATTGTTAATCCAACTAAATGATGAGCCAAAACATCAAGAGAACCAAAATGAATTTTTTGCTCTTCAATTGAGCCTTCCTTAATGCGTTCAAGTATAGCTCGGGCTTCAAATTCATCATCAGAATTATTGGTTATAATTAATCCCTGGGCTGAGGCATCACGATTATGTCTACTCCTTCCGATTCTTTGAACAAATTTTGATACTTGTCTAGGAGATCCATAATGAATCACTAATTCAACTGAACCAATATCCAACCCTAATTCTAATGAAGATGTGCATACAACAATACCACGTTTTCCTTCACGTAAAGTTAGCTCAGTTTCTTCTCTAACCTCTTTAGATAAAGAACCATGATGTAATTCAATTGCTATAGAAGATTTTTCCCGTAAAATTGAAGCTAAGAATTCTGCCTCACCTCTAGTATTAGTAAATAAAAGGACTGGAGAATCTAATTCTAACTCTGTCACATATTCAGCAATTTTCTCTGCAACATCAGAAATTGTTCCATCAACATACTTTATTTCTACATCATATTTTCTAACTGATGTATCTCTAATAATTTCACATTTTCTTTTGGTACCTACAACAAATTTTCCTGCTTCTTCAAAATTTCCAACAGTTGCAGATAATCCTATTTTTGTGAGGGGGTATTTTGAGTTTAATTCTAATCTTTCAATACTTAATGAGAGTTGAGAGCCTCTTTCACTTGATAGTAACTCATGTACTTCATCAATTACAATCCATTCTAAATCAGATAATGCATTAAGCATTTTGACTTGTGTCAAAAGAATAACAAGAGTTTCAGGTGTTGTAATGAGGATGTCAGGAGAATTTTCGTTAATTTTTTTCCTATCCTTTTGACTAGTATCTCCATGCCTGATTTCAATAGAAAGTTCATTTTCATGTGCGTACTTTGTTATTCGTCTAAACACATCACGGTTTAATGCTCGTAACGGAGTTATGTAAAGGACTTTGACTTTTCCAGTTTTCTTAGAATTTTTCAAAAGAGAGAAGATTGGAATTACAGAACATTCAGTTTTTCCTGAACCTGTTGGAGCAATTACTAAACAGTCTTTTTTTTGTAAAATAATCGGTGAAGCTTTTTTCTGAATTTCAGTTAGTGTAGAAAATTTGAATTTCTTAAATAAAGACTCAAGAATCTGATTTGTATGTTGCATTTGATCGTGATCTTTCATAGAAAATTACACCTACTAGGCCAAAGGCAAACAAAATTACAATGATTATTGGAATTAAATCATAAATTCCTGCCATTGTAAAATTTTATGATTGACCGTTAAATATCTTCAGTATAATCGGATAATCCTAAGGCATGTATTTTGTAAGAAAAGTATTCTTTGTTTAGTGCCCAGTAAATTTTTCCTTTAAATTTTAATGGATTTTTAACAAGATGGATTTTGATGTGTGTGAAATGATCTATAGCACTTTTCATATTTTCAACTTCTTTACCTTCTATGTTTCTAATCATATTAGTAATAACAATAGGAATTTTTTTTGTAATTGCAAATTTTGATAATTCATGCATGTATTTCATGAATAATGAATTTTTTTCAAAAGTAGATTCATCTTTTTTATATTCGTAAGAAAAAAGATCAGTTACATTATCAATTACAATTAATGAATAATCATTGCTTTCAAGATTTTTTATTGAGTTTATTTGTTCTGAAGTATTTGTTATTCTAGATATAGTAATTTGTTTGAGAAAATCAAGTTGAGCTTCTGATTGTTTTTGAATTTGAAGTATTCTCTCAGGTCTGAATCCACCTGTTGTATCTAAGTAAAGAACATGGCCACCTTTTATAATTGAATTTATTGACAATTGTAATAGTAATTGGGTTTTTCCTGTTCCACTTCCTCCAAAAATATCTACAATCACACCATCTGGAATTCCTCCCGATAAGAATTCATCTAATTTTTGTAAACCAGTAGGGATCATTTGTATAATGATTAGAAAAAGAAGAAAAAATTTAAGGAATTAGAATTTTTACAAAAGAGGCAAGGCTTTTATTCTAGAGAACAAGGTTGCAAGTCAAGTGAATAATTAGTGTCTCAACCAAATAGTGCAAAAAGACCTCTAACAACTCTTCAAAAAAGTACGAAAAAGAAAGTTACTGTAAGACTAAAAAATGAAGTTGAATACAAAGGAAAAATGGATAATGTTGACTCTTACATGAATTTGATTATGACTGATGCTGAAGAGATTCATGACGGCAAAGCAATTGCAAACTATGGAAGAGTAATCGTAAGGGGCAATAACGTGCTATTTATCAAACTAGAAAACGAACTCTAGTGGGGCGGTTCCATGACCAATAATTTTCTATTTACGTCTGAATCAGTTACAGAAGGACACCCAGACAAGATATGTGATAATATTTCAGATGCTTTCTTAGATGAATTTCTCAGACAAGATCCAAATTCAAGAGTAGCTGTTGAAACGATGGTTACCACAGATTTTGTAGCAGTTGCAGGTGAGGTTACATCTAAAGCAAATTTTGATAAAAAAGCTCAAGAAGAATTAGTAAGAAAAACAATTAGAGATATTGGATATAACAATAAAGATTTGATGTTTGATACCGAATCTTGTGAAGTAAGTTTACGTCTTCATGCTCAAAGTCCAGATATTAGTCAGGGGGTAACTGCTACTGAAGAGAAAGAACAAGGAGCAGGTGATCAGGGGTTGATGTTTGGGTATGCAACAAATGAAACAGAAGAGCTTATGCCCATGCCAATTTTACTTTCACAAAAACTTGCTCAAAAACTAGCTGAGGTGAGAAAAAATAATGTTCTTCCTTGGGTAAGACCGGATGGAAAAACACAAGTTTCTGTTAGATACGAAGATAATAAACCAATTAAGATTGAGACAGTTGTAATTTCTACACAACATGCACCAGAAATTTCTCAAGAGCAAATTTCAGTGGAAGTAATTGATAAAGTAATCAAACCAGTCTTAGGAGATCTTTGGAATGATGATATTATTATTCACATAAATCCTACTGGAAAATTTGTAATTGGTGGCCCACATGGAGATGCAGGTTTAACCGGAAGAAAAATTATCGTTGATACTTACGGTGGATTTGGAAGACATGGGGGAGGAGCTTTCTCAGGAAAAGATCCTTCCAAAGTAGATAGGTCTGCATGTTACATGTGCAGATACATTGCAAAAAATCTTGTTGCAGCAGGATTAGTTGAAAGATGCGAGGTACAACTTGCATATGCAATTGGAGTTGCTGAACCAGTATCACTTTATGTCAATACATTTGGAACAAACAAAATTCCAGAAACCCAGATTGAAGATATGGTTAGAAAGAATTTTGATATGAAACCCTCAGAAATAATTTCACAATTGGATTTGAAGAGGCCGATTTACAGAAAAACTGCTTCATATGGTCATTTTGGAAGAAATGAGCCTGAATTTTCTTGGGAAAAAACAGACAAGGCTGAATTATTAAAGCAATCTGCCGGACTTTAATAGTTCAACTACTGACTGAAATTCCATTCCGGTAATTTTTCGTAATTTGTTATGATTTCCTTTAAAATTGCCAATTAGAATATTGAGATCATCTACTCCAAAATCAGATTTTGAATTAGTTATTGCATCATGATAAACATCTTCCAGATTGATTTTTTCGATTTTTGTTTTAGTTCCTTTAGAAAATAGTTTAACATATTTTTCAAAAGTTATGTAATCTGGACCGACAAGATCGATAATTTTATTTCTAAATTTTGGTTGAATAATTGATTGAAGGATAACTTTTACGACATCATTAATGTAAATTGGTTGAATTAAATAAGTTCCAGAACCTGGAATCTCGATTTTGCCTTTTTTGACTTGTTTTTTTAGATATTTTGTAAACAGATCGTCTTTTCCAACAATATATGATGGCCTAAAAATTGTATAATTTAATCCTGAATTTACAATTATTTTCTCGGCTTTATATTTAGAAATAAAATACCCTAACGAAGTATTTGCTGAAACGCCCAGACCGCTTGGATAAACAAGTTTGTTGATTTTTGCTTTATTACATAAATTTACAATATGTTTTGTAAATTCAACATTTACCATATTATAATCAGTCTTAATGGATTGTTTACCAATCCCAACAAGGTGAATTAATGCAGCTGAGTTTTGAATTTTTGGGAGAATATGTTTTTCATCATAATTTTTTGAAACAATCTTGTGCTCATTTTTGAATTGTTTAAAGTTACTCCGAGAAATTGAAATTAACTTAATATTTTTTTCAGACAAGTGTTTTCGAAGATTTCTTGCAACAAATCCACTTGCTCCAGTAATGACTATTTTATTGTCTTTAATCATAATAATTCCAAGTTATTTTTAATTTTAAATCTATTTAGAAGATTTTGAAAATAAAGCTAACAAGAATTAATACAGTAAAATGAATACGACAGACGTGGAGGAAAAAAAGACAAAATTAAGAACAGGTTATACAACTGGAAGTTCAGCAACTGCAGCTGCCAAAGCTGCCTTATTATCAATAATCAATCAAGAAAAAATAGACAGTGTCGATATACGATTACCTAAAGGAACCTTTATTCAAATTCCAGTACATTCTTGTAAATTTGAATCCAATAAAGCACAATGCTCCGTTATTAAAGATGGAGGAGATGATCCTGATGTTACTCACGGTGCAGAAATTATTGTTGAATTATCAATTACAGAAAAAGTAAATCAAATTGATATTGGTGGAGGTGAAGGAGTAGGGATTGTTACCAAGCCTGGTTTGGGCTTGGAAATTAACAAACCTGCAATTAATCCAGTTCCCAAAAAAATGATTACTGAGAATCTAAGAGAAGTTGGAGAAAAAATTCTTGTAAAGCAAGGAATTAGTATTGTAATTTCAGTTCCTAAAGGAAGAGAATTAGGACCAAAAACGGATAATCCAAGAATAGGAATTCAGAATGGAATCTCAATTTTAGGAACCAGTGGAATTGTTATTCCCTTTTCTACAGCTTCTTATGCGGCATCAATTAGACAGAATTTGGATGTAGCAATCGCAATGGGAAATGATACCGTAGTTTTAACCACCGGTGGAAGAAGTGAAGACTTTGCAAAGAAAATAGTAGATTTACCAGAACATTGTTTTGTGCAGATGGGTGATTTTTCAGGGTATACAATTCAACAGTGTAGTAGAAAAAATATCAAAAAAGCATATGTCGTGGGTTTTATTGGAAAATTAGCAAAGATGGCTACAGGAGTAAAACAAACTCATGTTAAAGGTTCAAAGGTAGACATGAATTTTCTAGCAGAGTTAGCAAAAAAATCAAATGCTGAAGGAAAAGTAATTGAAAGTATCAAAAAAGCAAATACAGCAAGACATGTGTCTGAAATAATTCAGGAAAATAATGTAAAAGGGTTTTTTGAGTTAATTTGTAGTGAAACCTATAAGCATATGAGAAAATATTGTGAGGAAAAAGTTCCAATCGATGTGATATTATTTGATTTTGATGGAAAGGTTCTAGCTAGAAAATTAGAAGAGTAAGGTATTTTATTAAAGTTAGAAAGCTTTGATCATGGAGAAAACTTCAGTACTTGCAATTACAAAAAATGGAGTGAGTATTGGACAAAATCTAAAAAGACTATTTCCTAGCTGGAGTATTTTTGCACCTGCTAAATTCTCAAATGGAGACAATGAAATTATATGGTATTCTACTTCTACATCAGAAAAAATTGTAGAACTTTTTAAAAATAATAATGCACTAGTGTGCCTATTTTCTTTGGGGGCAGTAATTAGATTAATTGCACCGCATTTGAAAGACAAAAAAACAGATCCAGCTGTAATTGTAATTGATGATAAAACAAATTTTGTCATTAGTGTATTATCTGGACATATTGGAGGAGCCAATGAGCTAACTCAAGAAATTGCAGAAAAAATAGGAGCTCTACCAATAATAACTACTGCAGCTGATGTTAACAAAACAATAGCAGTAGATCTGGTAGGAAGAGAGTTTAATTGGAAAATTGATGATGATTCTACGGTAACTAAAATTAGTGCACATATGGTAAACGAAGAGTCTATTGGGGTTTTTCAGCAAGTAGGTAAAAAAAATTGGTATAAAGAATTACCAAAAAATGTAGCAATTTATGATACTTTAGAAGACTTGAAGAAATCAAACTCTAAAGGACATCTTATAATTTCTGATAGAATTATTGATGACGAGATAGTTAACGAATCTGTGATATATCGTCCTCCTAGTTTAGTAGTTGGTGTCGGATTACATTGGGATACTACGAAAGAGACAATCAGAAATGGAATTGAACATTGTTTAGAAAAATTCAAACTTAGTTCAAAATCTATTGCCAAACTAGTTTCAATAAAAAAACCACAAGATGTTCAAGGACTGATAGATGTTGGAAAAGAAATGGGAATTCCTGTGGAATATGTCAACAGGGAAGATTTAGCAGAGGTTTCTGCTCCAAATCCTTCAGAAACTGTGAAAAAATTTGAGGGAACTGCAAGTGTATCAGAAGCTGCAGCCCTCAAGGTATCTGCAGGAGAATTAATTGTAGAAAAGCAAAAATTCCCACCAAATTTGACTATAGCTATAGCGAGGGTTGTAAATTGAAACGTGGATTACTACTAATTGATAGAGGAAGCAGAGAAAGAGAAGCATCTGAAGAATTAGAGGTTATTTGTGCTGGAATTAAGGCAAAAGGCGACTATGTATTCACTGATTTCTGTTTTCTAGAGGTAGAACCACCATTTATTGAAGATGGAATTTCTAAATGTCTAAAAGAAGATATTGATCTGCTAACTATAGTTCCTTACTTTTTGTATCCTGGTAAAAAAGTAAAAAATGCAGTAACTGACGTTATGAAATTCCAAAAGGATACCAAAGTGAAATTCGTTGTTACAAAGCCAATGAGTATGCATAAAACTTTGGCGGATATAGTTAAAAATAGAATATCTACAACACTTAAAGAAAATCAAGAAACTCTTCCAGAAAAAGATGTAGATGTAATGATAATCGGACATGGCAGTAAAGATCCTAATGCACAGATGTCACTAAATTACATAGTAAATGAAATAAAAGATTCCTATAGAAATGTGAGTCGATGTTGGTTAGAGATAGAACAACCAGATATTTTTGAAGGAATAAAAAAATGTGAGAAAGATAATCCTAAAGTTCTAGTAATTGTTTTTTATTTTCTTCATGAAGGAGCACATGTAAAAACTGACATTAATAATGATTTGATACCAGCACTTGAAAATTCTAATCTAAAAAAAACATACATTACAAAACATTTGGGAACAGATCAAAAAATGATAGATTTGATAATAGAGAGAGCAAAAGAGGTAGAAAATGCAAACTGAGAAAGGTCAATCAATTGAAGATGCAAGTATGCAGATGATTGAAGATGAGATTGGTACGCATCAATATAAAAAAAAGGAATGGCTTATCGTTAGAAGAATAATTCATTCAACAGCAGATTTTGATTTTGCAGATAAAAACAAGGTAATTTTTCACAAAGATGCAGTTGAAAGTGGTATGAATGCTTTGAGAAATGGTTGTAGTATAGTAGTTGATGTTAATGGAGTAATTGGAGGATTAAACAAGCAGAATCCTAAGGATTTTGGAAATAACATAGTTTGTAAGATTTCAGATCCAGAAATTATGGAATTGGCAAAAAAGGAAGGAAAAACACGCTCTCAAGTCTCAATGAGAGAAGCCATATCAGATATTGATGGTGGAGTTGTAGCCATTGGAAATGCACCCACCGCTCTTCTAGAGATAATTCAGATGGTAAAAGAAGGAATAGTAAAGCCAGCACTAATAATTGGAATTCCAGTAGGATTCATCTGTGCTGCAGAATCAAAAGAGGAATTATCAAAATTGGAGGAAATTCCATTTATCACTAACCTAGGAAGAAAAGGAGGTAGTTCATCAGCATCTGCCATAATTAATGCAATCTTTAAGCTTATTAGAGCAGAATCAGCTTCTTGAGGCCTTTACACAATTTTTCACAAAAATTTGTGCATAGTTTGAGCTGTCAAAATAGAGATGGCAGTACGAAGCAAGTGTATTGTTCTGCATCATTCCATCTTGATGTTTCTTTATTCCCTCACCGATTTCTAAATCATAAGCAAATTTAGAATCATTAGAGACAAAATCTATCTCTGAATAATGAAATTCATGACCATGAAAATTATGTGGTTTGTCTGAGATGAGAGTGTTAGAAGCAATTTTACCTTTTGTATAGTTGAGTCTCATTTTTTTTGTCATTTTAGTTTCAGCATCAAATAGACCAACCATTTTGTATTTTTTGTTATGATGAGAAATAGATTTTGTGAGATACATTAATCCTCCACATTCAGCATAAATTGGAAGATTATCTTCGGCTAATTTTTTAATTGTTTTTTTCATAGTTACATTTTTTTCAAGTGATTTGCCCAGAATTTCAGGAAAACCACCACCAATGTAAATTCCATCACATTTTGGAATATTTTTGGCTTTAACAGGACTAAAAAATTTCAAACTTGCTCCTTCACGACGCAATGCCTCTAGATTATCTTGATAATAGAAATTAAATGAAGTATCAAGTGCAACTGCAATTGTAGTTTTTATTTTTTTATGTACAGGTTTTGATTTGTTCGGAAGAGCAATTGGATTTTTTGCAATTTTAATTATTTGATTAACATCAAGGTATTTTGAAATTATTTTTGATATTTTTTCAATTTGGGTTTTGAGAGTTTGGCTTTCTAATGTTGGAATTAATCCAAGATGTCGTGATTCCATATTAAGAAGAGTATTTTTTGGAATTACTCCAATAATTGGGATTTTAGTTTTTTCTAATGCACTTCTGCATAGAAATTCATGCTTTTTGCTGCCTATTTTATTAAGAATAATTCCAGCAATTCGAGAATTTCTATGAAACTTTTGAAAACCTAGAGTAGTCGCAGCAATAGAACGAGCAGTTTTACTTGTATCTAAAACTAAGAGTACTGGAGATTTTGTTATAGAGGCTACATGATGAGTGCTTGCATAATTAGAATTACCTTCAAATCCATCGTAGTATCCCATCACACCTTCAATAACAGATACATCACATTTTGAATTTGAAATAAAATTATCTAATAGTCGATTTTTCCCCATCAACCAAACATCCAAGTTGTATGTCTCATGTTTTGAAATACTTGATAGATAACTAGGATCAATGTAATCGGGGCCCACCTTAAATGGCTGTACTGAATAACCTTGTTTTTGTAAGGAATGAATGATAGAGCAGGTTATGGATGTCTTACCAACTCCACTTGTAGCACCTGCTATTACTATTCTAGGAATTTTCAATTTGCATGACTAAAATCATTTTTTATTTAAATTGATACATTTTGAGAAATCCTCAATGTTTTTAGTAAGATTATTTGAATACCACCTATGGAAAAGAATGGCTTAACCATTGTTTATACTGGGAAAGGTAAAGGAAAGACAACAGCAGCATTAGGAATTGCATTACGAGCTACAGGTTATGAAAAGAAGATTTGCATGATTCAGTTCATCAAAGGTTCGTGGCATTATGGTGAAATGGATTCAGCTAAAAGACTTGAACCTGAATTTGAGATGGTAGCCGTAGGTAAAGGATTTGTGGGAATTATAGATGACAAAAGTCCAAAGTCAGATCATGAAAAAATTGCTAAAGAAGCAATTAGAATTAGTAACGAAAAAATTCAATCAGGAAACTATGATATTGTCATTCTAGATGAAATTAATTATGCAGTAAATCTTGAATTGATTTCAGTTCAAGATGTTCTAAATTTAATCAAATCAAAACCTCAAGAAGTAGATTTGGTGCTGACAGGAAATTATGCTAAAAACGAAGTTATCGAAGAAGCTGATCTGGTTACAGAGATGAGGGAGATAAAACATCCATTTCAACGCGGTATTAAAGCTAAAAAAGGGATTGACTTCTAACCAGCAACATTAATTTACGCATAGAGGAGTTTTAGAAGAAATGTCTACTGAAATTCAAGAGATGCCTGAGCAGGGGGAAATTGTTCTTGCTACAGTTACCAAAGTGATGGATCATGGGGCTTATGTTACTTTAGATGAATATGATGACATTCAGGGGTTCTTACATATTTCAGAGATTGCTCCAGGCTGGATTAGATCAGTAAATAGATTTGTCAGAGATGGAGAGAAAAAAGTTCTACTTGTAAAGAAAGTAAATTCTCAACGAGGAGATATTGATCTGTCATTAAAGCAAGTATCAAAGGATCAGAAAAAACAAAAGCTAAAGGAAGTCAAAAAATATGAAAAAGGTAAAACACTATTGCAAAATGTTCAAGAAAAAGCAAAATTATCAGATGATGAAGTTGAAAAATTAGAGGACACCATTTATTCAAAATTTGATTCAATTTATGATGCCTTCATTGAGATTGGAAGAAATGGAATTGATTCTGTAAAAGAATTTAAACTTGCAAAAAAAACTGCAACTGTAATTGAAGAAATCTGTTCAAAAATTAAACTGCCTTCAGTTGAAATAAGAGGGATTATGGAGATTACCAACAACAAATCTGATGGAGTAGAAATTATTAAAAAAATATTATTAGATGTTCTAAAAAAAGATTCTAGTATTGATATTACTTATTTGGGAGCACCAAAGTATAGACTATCAATAACTTCGGAAAATTTCAAAGCTGCTGAAAAATCATTAAAACCAATTATTACGGAAGTTCAATCAAATATAGAAAAGAAAAAAGGCTCATTCAAGTTTACTAGAGAAGAATCAAAGAAAACCAGAGAAAATTAAGATGAGATTTCTATTGAGGAAGTGCTCAAAGTGCAATCATTATACATTAAAGGAAAGTTGCTCTTTATGTAATGAAAAAACAAACTCTGTACATCCAGCAAAATTTTCACCGGATGACAAGTATATGAGATATAGATTAGCTGAAAGATACAATTAGAAAAAATTTGATTATTGTTTGAGAATTCAGGCACTATTATGGTGCGTATTTACCTTCAAGTTTTACTTCAGTAAGAATATGCTTCTTCATAGCTTCTTCAACATCTGTTTTGGATGAACCTTGTTCTAGACTTAGTATAGTATCTAAAGCATAAAGTTTGAAAATGTAACAATGCTCTTTATCTGGAGGTGCTGGTCCACCATAACCAATTTCATCAAAATCAGTTTTTCCTTCAATTGAATCTGCAGGAATAGAATTTTCAGTGATTTCTTTTGTATTTGGAGAGATATTCCACAAGATCCAATGAGTCCAAATTTTTCCAACTGCACCCATTGCATCGGGATCATCCATGATCAAAACCAATGATTTTGCAGCCTCTGGAACATCATTAATTTTTAGTGGAACACTGAGATTTTCATTTTTATACCCATATTTTCTTGGGATGGTCCCCCCATTTTCAAAAGCTGAACTTTCTAAAATCATCTAATTTATTCTGTATAAAGTGTTAAAGTTAAATTTTTCTAAGATTCTAAGACAATTTTATCTTGTGAGAATGAAATTATGGATCCTCCTGCTTGCTTAATCTGTTTTTTCAATGCTTTATCCATTGTTCCAATAATAGATCTATTGGTTTTTACATAATCTAATAATTCCTTATCAGCAAAATTTCCACAAATAGAAATTGTTTTTAATTTTTTTATATAATTTAAAGTTGCAATAATATCTTGTTTTTTTTCAGGTACTTCTTGTAATTTGGATAATTCATTTATAACAACTTTGGGAACAACAAAAGAAATTGATCCTATTTCAACGTCCAAATTATCAATATTCTTGATTCGTTTAGTTGCTAAATGAATTAAAAAGTTAGTGTCACAGATTACTTCAACCAACTATTCCGGCACCAATTAGTCTCCATCTTTCATCAATTCTTCTACTGATTGCTACATTACCACTCTCAAAGATGCAGGCAGGTCTTCTAAGCTCAATCTCAATATTTTTAGATTTTATTTTAGTAACCTTACCTAATACAGGAGCAGTTCCAATATTCAATCTAAGTAGTTCTCCTGACTGAATAGGTTGAACTTTGATATCTTCGGTGGTTCCTACTGCTGAATCAAATAAATTTACTTCTATTTTTAATTCAGTGGAATTTTCAGGAAGTGTACCAGGTTTTCCAATAACTGAGCCAATAAATGAATCACTTCTAGTCATAGAAGGATCTAATTTTGTACCAATAGCAACCAAGCCACCCGGTTTTACTGATTCAACAATTCCTGCAGCAGTACCTAAAGAGATTATTTCTGTCAGTAAGGGTTCGTATGACTTTTTTTTCTCATTCATAATACCAGGTTTAATTTCAATTTCATCGCCAATATTGAAAACTCCTTGGGTCAGACTACCACCAATTACACCACCTTTGATATCTTTTAATTTTGTACCAGGTTTGTTTACATCAAATGAACGCAAAACATGCATAATAGTATCCTTTTTTTCATCTCTTTCTGGAGTTTTGATTGTTGATTCTATAGAGCCAATCAATGCATCAATATTCAATCCAGATTGTGCCGAAATTGGAATTACAGGTGCTTTTGCAGCATAAGTTCCTTTAACAAATTTGGCAATATCTTGATAGTTTGCAAGAACCTCTTGGTAAGAAAGTAGATCAACTTTATTTTGGACAACAACTATTTGTTGAATTCCAAGAGTTTGAAGAGCTAAGAGATGTTCTTTAGTTTGTGGTTTAGGAACTTTCTCATTTGCAGCAACTAGTAGCAAAGCACCATCCATCAATGCAGAGCCTGAAAGCATATTTGCCATCAAACTTTCGTGACCTGGACTATCCACAAAACTTACCACTCTAGATAATTCGCTTTCTTTTCCACAATTGTTACATTTTGGAGTTGTAGAATATCCTAAAGGTTCTTCACAACTTTTACATTTGTAGAATGCAGTATCAGAATAACCAACACGAATTGTAATTCCACGTTTTAGTTCTTGACTATGTACACTTGTCCACGAACCAGTTAATGCCTGAATAAGAGTAGTTTTTCCATGATCTACATGACCAGCAGTTCCAATGTTAATACATGGTTGATAGCCATATTTTTTGATGTACCAATCAGGAAGAGTTTCTCTCCAATGCATAAGTCAGAATGTAGAATCGGTATATGTTAAGTTATTCTTTTTTATTTTCAGTTTTTTCTTCTGAAGATTCTGCTGCATCTTTAGCAGGAGCTTCAACTGGCAATTCTCCATCAAACTTACAATTTACTTGATAGATTTCTTCTGATACTGTATTTCCGCGCATCAATTTTCTTACTCTTTGTCCAGTCTCAGCAGCTTGCAAACCTACTCCTTTAGAAAGTAGAACATATTTTCTTGCTGCGCCATGAATATCATTTCTCATAGGTACACCAGACTTATCACTTCCTCCAGTGAGTTTTAATTTTCCATTTAATCCAACAACGGCAGCATCAGTTTCATTTCCTAGTTGTAATCCTAACAAGGGATTAGCATCACTGTCTTTAAGTTCCTTTGAAACTGATTTTCCTTTTATGTCAGATATTGTAAGTTTGAAGTTTGCCAAGTATTCCAAAAAAAAGATGAACGACTAATTAACCTTTGGACATTATTTTTAAATCAAGATTCTCAAAGATAGTTATGGGAGAAGACATTAGATGTCCAAGATGTGATAACAAGATGGTAGATATACAAGCATGTCATATGTTTTGTTCCAACTGCGGGGTTCATTTAGATTGCTCAGATAAAGGGAATTATTGGTAATTATATTCCGGGTCTATCTGGAATGTACTCAGATGACATATTGATTGCTTGATCTTTCATGATTTCAAGATAGGCATCATAATCTGCTTCAAAATTACAGTGAGGACATTTTACCTTAGTAATGTTGTCATCCAAGATTGCAACTTTTTCACATTCAGGGCATCTTGCATCCATATCTTAGTTTCCTAATCAAGATATTTAATCATAGTTAATGAATCTGTTTTGAGCGGAGTTAGTTTAGTCTGGTATGACGTCAGCTTCCCAAGCTGAAGGCCGCGGGTTCAAATCCCGCACTCCGCATTATAGTTCTCTAATTGCTTGTTCTATTATTCCCCTGTCTGGAGCCCGAGGAAAATATTTCAAATAAGCTTTAAGATCCTCTTTTGCACCAAAATTTTTGTTTTGTTTTTCTCGAAGATAAGCTCGATTTTTGTAAATTTTGGCAGATCTTTTTGGATCAAGTTGTATTGCTTTATTGTAACAATCCTCTGCCTTTTCAAATTGATTTGATTTAAGATAAAAATTTCCCAAACCATTGTAAGTTAGATATGATCTGTTATTGATATCTAAGCATTTTTGATAATACTTAACACAGTCAGGAGAATTTTGCTCATTCATAATTGCTCCCAGTAGATGCAGAGCAGTTGAGTTGTTTGGATCAAGTTGTATGGCTTGCTTTAATGATTCAAGTGCTTCAGAGGAATTCTTGAGAATATTTAATCTCTCAGATTCAAAACATAAACGATTTGATTTGGTACTAGAGTCATTTTCAAGTTTTACTGAAGATAAAATATCTGATGGAGCAAGAATTATCATCAATCTTCCTTCTTCAGACCATTCATTATCAAAGATATCCTGTGGAATTGCTCCTTCTTGTTGATCACCTTCTTGATTACCTTTCTGAATATAATGAAGGATTGTATTTTCTTCTTCATTAAAACCTGTAATGACAGAGGCATGTTGTGTAATTTCAGGAATTCCTGGAAGAATGACAATTGGAGGTATTCCAGAATCAATAATTTTTTTTAATTCAGTTACAGATGAATGAACTATTTTGCATGATAGACCATGCCTTTCTGCAGACTCTATTCCCTCAATTAGAACACTACCGTTAAATCCTGAATATTTTTTTGCAGTTTCTATGGCTTCGGCCATAGGTAATTCAATATTCCAATATTTTGATATCACATTAATGGGTAATGGAAGACAAATGTTTTCTTCATCAACAAGAGGCAAAAGTAATTCATGATCGTCTTGTTCCATAAACTAAAGAAATTTTGAGAGTTATTAAAATCAATCAGAGTGAACAAAATTTTTCAATTAAATCATGACCGTCTTGACTCATTTCGGGATGAAATTGAGTTCCAAAAATAGGTTTTTTTTCATATTGTATAATTTCATATTTACAATTCTTTGATTCCCCAAGTGGGACTAAAACACTAGGTAATTTAGAAATCTCAAATCCATGGCTTTCAAAGACCTCTAAGGGATTATCTGAGATAAGATTGTCTTTGGAAATTTTAATTTTTTCATTTCCTTTTTGAAGTGATAGAGTTTTTTTAATTGTGCCTCCCAAAGTAAGGGTCAAAATTTCTGCACCATAACAAATTCCAAGTAACTTTATGTTATTTTTAATGGAATAATTAACAATTTTAGAATTAATTTCATTAGTTTTTTTTTCATTTTTCCTTCTTCCAGATAGAATAACAGAATCATAATTTTCCAGTGATTTTATATCTAAAAGATGAGGGACTTGTTTTTCAAATAAAATATTTTTTTTGTTTAGAAAATCAGTTAAATTTTTTGTATAGATAGAACCATTATCAACAACAAGAAGCAATTAGTTGCCTACCTCAATTGCGACATAATGTATCTCAGGAATTCCATCTTTGACAAATACTGTTCCAATGTTGAGATTGTTTTCTTCTTGCCACATGAAAACTCTATCGCTACGGGGCTTTACAAAGTCATCAATGAATTTGGTCAGGAATTCCTCTGTATTTACACGATCATCTTCAGTAAAGAAGAACATTTGACCTTCATTGAATGATAATGGAATCTGAATAGATGTAGGTTCAGCAACCATAATATCATTTTCTTCAAATACAGATTTTATTATATCAATTCTATCACTTCGAACTAGTTCAACATAATCAACATCAGCTGTTGTTACAGTTGATGCCACTCCAGAAACTTTCTTCAAGTATGCTTCAAATGCTTTTTCTTGTGTATCACCTAAACCAACATAATATTCTCCAGTAAATGCGGCACCTACTGCTGCAATAGTACCTAATTGGGCAACTACTCCACCAGCACCTGCGGTATATACTGGAATAAAGTAGATATCATGTTCACCTACGCGATATAAGATATTATCACCAATTCTTGGATTTCTTAAGAGTGTCTTTAGTTGAGCAAATTCTGGATCTCTATCAAGTGCCTCTCTAACTGCAGTTGGACCAATCAATTTAGTTGTAGAATTTAGTGGGACTTCATAGAACTGCAAGTTTCCTAGACTAGTAAGATCATTTTCAACTATCATGTATCCTGCAAGGTTTCTTCCTTGGGAACCTTTTAGCTCCAATGATAATAAACCCAAGAATTCAGTCTGTTCAAAGCCAGGAGGTTTTGCTTCAACATAATAGGTATCAAGACCACGTGGAATTTCATAGAATTCATTGGCTTGAATAAATGTCTCAACATTAGTTACATGGTAGATATTATACATCTCTGCTTTCCAATTAAAGAGTTCAACAGGATATCTGATTTGTTCTTCTAACCAAGCTGGCATTGGTTGGAATCGTTCAGAGTATTGACTAGTAAACATTTCAGAAAAGAAGTCATCTCCAGTCTTAAGTAATTGAATATCACCGTTGTATGAATCCACAAGTGCATATCCTACTAAACGCAAGTAAGGATTACCAATAGACCAAGGAACATCATTAGTATCAAATCCTATAATTAATGGAATCAACCAATAGGAATTTTTTCCATCAGTAACAGGAAGTGAATCTAATTCTTTTCCAAACAGATCATATAGAAAATAAGGATATAGTATTTCCATCCGATCGTTAACGTCTTTGTAACGATTAATGTGGACTGATTCAGCAGGAAATGAAAGTAAAAAGTTTGGCTCAAAGATCCAACTTAGTGGTGGGGAAACATCTAATCCGCCTAAGCCTGAATAGGACACGCCTCCAAGCTCTGCGCTGGTTGAACCTCTTGAAGTAGGATAACCAGACCAAGTTTGTTCAAATAATCCTCCCTCACCATAGTAGATTTCTCTTTGTTTGAAAAATTCGCCGCTGTCAACAATTTGACCATCGGTTGCTTCTAGAGTAAGAAATCCATTTGGAACGTGTGTATAAACAAGATGCTCATTATACCATCTATTTTCTAGACTGACAGATGTGGGTAGAATTGGTTTCATAGAAGCCGTCCAATACAGAGTATTGTTGAAGCGAAGAATATCATTATCTTCAAAGTCCACGTACGGAATAAGTCCTATTTCGGGCTTTAATTTGGCAAAGGCTGCCTCCCAATCCCAAACTCGAATTACATCAAGAACATCACTATTTTGTTGTACATAATTATTAATATTATTTGGGGAAACTGATGTCAGCTGAACATCATGAATGTTTTCTTGCACATTGTTTAATTCACCCAGATATCGATTTACCCCTATTTGTTGAGCAGTGTATGGTCCTAAAAATTCAATCTTCTTTGCATCAGCGATACTATTGTTAACAGAAACAACTCCTACTACAATAATTGCAATTGCAGCTATTGTTAAAATTCTAATGTATACATCTCTCTTAAACATATGAGTTAGAACGCGTGCTCGAATTCTATCTACTATTGAAAATGCAATTAGTGCAAAACCTATGATTAGTGTACCACCAATTATGTATCTTGTATTGTAATCGATTTGATCAGTAAAAAAAAGATTAAAGCCTGCCCAGATTACACCAATGCCAACAACGCCTTCAATAGTTGAAACATAGTTTAGATATCTAGGTTTTCCATCATTAGAATCCTGCAAAAATGAAGTTATAACATGAATAATTCTATGAATTCCAACATACAAAACTAAACGGAGTCCAATTGCAGCAAGCATTGGAGGAATTAATATCACCAAAGCAGGAATCATTGGAACAACATTTTCTGAAGCATAATTTGGATCAGTGTCAGGAGTCACAAAAGGTAGAGAAAATAATTTTGGCAGGTGTTCGATTCCAAGATCAGTTCCATCAAGAAATGACATTGCTGCAAATCCAAACATGATATTTGCAAAGAATGCTCCAAAAAGCAGGATCTTGGTAATTTGCCATATAACAAATTGCTGAGTACTTAACTTGTAATCTCTAAAACTTGGGATATTACTTGAGATGGATTGTTGTGCCCCTCTGCCAAGAAATCCAATTGCTGTACTAATTCCATACCAGAAAATTGAAGATCGGCCAACAATATTTACCCGTATAAGCGCAATGGCCGATAGAATAACTGTAGAGATTAGAGTATAATAGAGAGGCTTGCTAAATTGATCGCCAAATTCGGTGAAATTCATTGATAAAATTACTGCTTGATTTCCAACAGTAACAAAAATCACGATTCCTATGATTGCAACTATGCCTAATCTGATGAATTTCCCTGCATCAGGAGGTGGAGCTTGCTTATCAGTAGAGGCGCTATACAAAATCAAATTTCGTTATGATTTGGTAAATTAATGTCTTACCAGCAAAATTAAGCTATTGTTGCTAGTTTTTTACAAATCATATAAACTGCAGCAAACGTAGGAATGGTTATTTTTTCGTTGGTATATGGACCAAATTTTTTATTTTTTAGTTTAAATTCAATTGGACAGTTAGCGAAAACTTCTACAGAATTATCACTTAGAAAAGATGCTTCATTATATGGATCAAACTTTGATAAATCTCTGCAAAAAATTTTTGTAAGACCACTTTTGCTGTTAATAGAACCAGGTAATCTAAAAATTCTATGAATATCCATCGTTACATTTGGATCAATTTTTACTCCAATTTTTTCTGAGACATCAACAAGGGTTTTTTGAAAAGAAGAATAACCATTTGTAAGTAACTCTGAAATAATTTTTGAGCGATTTGATTTTGAACCAAACACTTGCTTGGAAAATTTTCCTCTCCATCCTTTTTCATTAAAATCAGGAAAAGATGAACGATTTGGTTTGAATTTTTTCATTCCAAATGTTTCAGGGATTGTCCCATGGAACATGATATAATCTACAAGTTCTGATCTTTCTCTAGAACCGATTTGTTGAAATTGTGAATCATACACATAAACATGAAAGCCTTCATTACCAGAAAAATAAACATGAATATTTTTCGGAATTATTGCAAGATCATTAATTAGAATTTCAGATAGTTTAGATACTTCCCTTTTTGAGGAATCAATACAATTTTTACAAGGTAAGGATTTTTTTTCTAATTTTGTAGAATTACATTTTAAACATCGTTCAGAATTTTTTGAAATGTCATTGCATTCATTACATATTGATATGGTATGATTTTTCCTACAGGATAAATTGAGATCTTTTGCGTCTATATCAAAAATTAAATCTGCTCCTTTCCAGTCTTTTTCGTTCATTTGTAAATTGGGAAATGAATAATATGCATTTGAGCAATAAACATCAGATGGAATATTCTGCATAAATAATAGATGTAATTCTTTATCATCTTTAATTGAAATGTGACGAGTCATTCCAGAATTAAATTTTTGATAGCCAAATTCTCTTTCCGATGTCCGTTCAGGTACTCTAATTAGATCAAAATGCTCAAAATAGTATTTTTTGAACGAATCTTCCAGAAATTTAGTGTCAGCTTCTTGCATTACTTTCTCTTCTTTCCAAATTGTAATGGATTAATGATGTTATCACATTCAGAGGTTGCAAAACAGAGATTTTGAGTTTTTAGTTTCTGACAAGAAGGGCAAGAGTATTGAGTTCCACTTCCCGAGGATCCAGCTAGATGATTTAGTTGATAAAGTGTTACTCGTTCGTTATAGTCAGGAGCATTTTTGAATAATGGAGCAATTTGTTCTACTGATTGACCCTTTGATAAGAGAAAAGTAGCCAACATGAATCTCCCTGAATGAGGAAGATTTTCACCTTTTTCAAGCACTTCAATTGCATGTTTGATACATGGAGGATATTCTCCAGTAGTTACAGTAAAAGTAATGAATTTTTTTGATAATAAAACAAGTTTGTTTACAGAATCCTCAAAACCAGAAATCATGGTGGGAGTTTTTGCATTAATAATTTTTGAATTGATGTATGTTCCCAATTCTTTTCTTATCAATCGAACTGTTTCATGTGGAGTAAGAAAGACTCGTCCATTTTCCACATGTCTGTTAATTAGTTTCCATTCCCTTTCATGAAAATTTATCGAATGTTTTAGATAATCAGATATTGGAATAACAAAGTAATCATCTAGTTTTTCAACTTGGACTGAAAAGAGATCATTAATTACTCTAATTGCTAGTTGTTTTTTTGATTCATCTGAAATGGTCGCTAGATCTTTTTCAAGAAACTTTTCAGCACGTCTTGCCTCTGCTAGTGCAAACCTTTTGATCAAAGTGTGTATTCCACTTAGTTTCAACAATACAATAGCTAACAGAAAAGAGAAAACTTCCCTCGGAAGAGCTGCTTCTTTTGATACCTGATCTCCAATCAGATCAGATTTGTAGATCTTTCCATCTGCTGCAACCTGAATTCGATTAAAAGCCTTGTCAATGAGCTGTTTTAGATCAGGATCTGTTCCAAACTGCTCTAGGGTAAATCCCTTATCTTTAAGATATTGACCAGCATCTGCTAAGAAGGGATACTTTGCAATTTCATCTTGTCCAAGTGCTAGCATAATAGTAATTTATCACATTTACTTAAAAATCTGGTTTTACTAGTTAGATGCTAATTTAAATTATGTTTAGAGAAGATGAAAAAATATGAAGGTTGGCTGTCATGTCTCAATATCAGGATCAATTGACAAGGCAGTAGATAATGCTGTTGAAAGAGAATGCTCTGCTTTTCAGATTTTTACCAGAAATCCAAGAGGTTGGCACGCAAAAGATCTCACCAAGGAAGATATTACTAATTTTAAATCCAAATTAAAAGCAAACAAAATTGACAGATTTGCAACTTGTGCACATATGCCATATTTACCAAATCTTGCAACTCCGAAAGATGAGGGATTTGAAAAATCAGTGAAAACTTTGGTAATGGAAGTTGAAAGATGTTCATTATTAGGAATTCCTTATCTTGTAACACATCTAGGAAGTCATTTGGGAACAGGCGAAGAGGCAGGAATTAAAAGGTTAGTAGAAGGTTTGACAATAGCAGGAGAAACAAAAAATGATGTAATGATTCTATTAGAGAATACTGCTGGTCAGAAAAATTCAGTGGGTTCGGATTTTAGACAGTTAGGAGAAATTTTTAATCAATTAAAACCTGCAAAAAAATTTGGTGTTTGTTTTGATTCTTGTCATGCATTTGTTGCAGGATATGATTTAAGAACTGAAAAGAAAGTTAAGGAGACTTTTGATGAATTTGAAAAATTTGTAGGAATAAAGAATTTAAAAATTCTTCATCTAAATGATGCAAAAGGAGACATCGGGTGTAATCTTGATAGGCATTATCATTTAGGACTAGGAGGAATTGGAGAAAAAGGTATTACTGCTGTTGTACAATTTGCCAATAAAAGAAAAATTCCTATAATTTTAGAGACTCCAATCGATGATGATAGAGATGATTTTGAAAACATCAGAAAGGCAAAGGAATTTGCGTAGAAATTTATTCAATGGTTAAGTGAATTAAATTATGGGTTATGAAGCAGTTATGAAACTAGCACTTGAGCGTGGGTTTTATTTTCCTAGCTGTGAGGTTTACGCAGATGCACAAGCTGGATTTTGGGAGTATGGACCATCAGGAGTTGGTTTAAAAAATAAATTTTTAGAATTATGGAGAAGAGAGCTTATCAGAAGAGACGGTATGCTTGAAATTGATGGCTCTCAAATAATGTCTAAATCAGTTTTTGAGGCTTCTGGTCATCTTGGAAGTTTTGCTGATCCAATAATCAGATGTACAAAATGTAATTCAACATTTAGAGCAGACAGAACAATTGCAGACATTACACACATTGAAATTCCTGAAAATGCTGATTTGGATGAATTTGATAATGCTATTGAGCAAAATAAAATTAAATGCCCGAAATGTAAAGGAGACTTTGATAAAACAAAGAAATTCAATATGATGTTCCGAATTGGTATTGGTCCTGAAGAAGAAGAAGCGTATCTGAGACCAGAGACATGTCAATCAATATTTGTAGATTTCCCTAGACTCTTTAAGACCATGCGAGGAAAACTTCCTTTGGGAATAGCTCAGGTAGGAAAGAGCTTTAGAAATGAAATAGCCCCACGACAGAGTTTGCTTCGTCTAAGAGAATTTTATCAGGCAGAAATTGAAGTATTTTGTAATCCTTTACGACTAGATGAAGTTGAAAAATTTGTAGAGATTCAAGACACAATAATCAGAGTACAGACAGATTCTGAAGCGGTTGCAATAACTTGCAAAGAAGCGATAGAATCTGGAACTGTTCCAAATAAGTTTGTAGCATATTATTTAGGGATCTTGACTGAATTTTATGAAAAGACAGGAATTGATATTTCAAAGAGTAGATTCAGAAAGCTTGGTGACAAGGAAAAGGCATTCTATGCAGAAATTGCATTTGACTTTGAAGTTGAAACTACAATTGGATGGCTTGAGCTTGTAGCATGTAACTATAGATCAGATTATGATTTATCTAGTCATGCAAATAAGAGTAAAGAAAAATTTGAGGTGATGGATAATGATGAGAAAGTTTTACCACATGTCTTTGAGATTTCAATGGGAATTGATAGGAGTCTCTATACAATCTTGGAGCATTCATTAAAAAACGATAACGAACATGAAAGAATAGTTTTGTCATTAAAACCATATTTATCACCAACACATGTAGGAATTCTTTCATTGGTCAAAAAAGATGGATTAAAAGAAAAAACAGATGAGATTTTTCTAAATATTAAAAGAAAGTTTGATGCATTTTTGGATCATTCAGGAGCTATAGGTAGAAGATATAGAAGACTAGATGAGATTGGTGCGCCATTTGCAGTAACAGTTGATCATCAGACTTTAGAAGATAATACTGTGACCATTAGAAAAAGAGACTCTATGGAACAAACTAGAATTAGTGTATCTGAAATAGATTCAATACTTTCTGAATCTGTTGCATTTCCTTAAGAGATATTTATCTAATTGGAATAGATAATGATTTCAGGCTGATGTACATTTAACAATAAATTTTTAGCTGTTTGAAATATTGATTTGAATCTTTCTTGAATTTCGAATATAATTATTTATTCACTTCAATGTGATATTTTATTATTCTACTAAGTATTCTTTTGAGATAGAAATGATAAACTAGTCAGATTAGATGTAATTATTTGGATATCCAGTATTATTATCCATTTCAATATTTTCAATTATGATTTATGGTTAAAAGAAGGAATTTTCTGATATATAGTTAGCAAAAATTTTTTACAAAAAAATCGACTCCAAAGTGTTTTAACAGAATTAAGGTTTAATATCCACCAAATTTTGTGATTGAGTAGGTATGTTAAGACAAAGAATTGATGAGAATAGTCAAATTTCAATAATTATTCCTACATACAACGAATCTGAAAATATAATCAAAATTTTACATACTATTGGAGAGATCTTGCCAAAAAATGTTCCCACGCAAGCAATTGTGGTAGATGATAACTCACCTGATGGAACGGGAAAGTTAGTAGAAGATTATTTGAAAAATGTTAAAAAAATGGCACATTACACAATAGAAATTATTCATAGAAAAGCCAAAGACGGTCTTGGTTCTGCAATTCTTAAAGGAATTCAACAAGCAAAAGGAGATACAATAGTAGTGATGGATAGTGACTTTTCTCATCCACCACAAATAATTCTGAAACTAATCGAATCGATAAAAAAATATCAATATGATATTGCAGTAGCGTCACGTTATATCAAAGGCGGAAAAATTCAAGGCTGGTCAGTAAAACGAAAATTTATGAGCAAGTTTGCAACTTTAATTGCAAAAAAGGGATTAGGAATAGATACAAAGGATCCAATGTCTGGATTTTTTGCATTCAAACGAAATATTATCAAAGGATTAAACATTGATGCAATAGGATATAAGATTCTCTTAGAAATTCTTGTAAAAACAAAAAATGTTAACATCAAAGAGATTCCATATACTTTTCAGGACAGAGAATTAGGTTCTAGTAAGTTAAGTATCAAGACTATTTTTGATTATTATAGATCAGTTTGGAAATTATATCGATATGGCAAACCATTAGAAAAACAAGAAAAACGCTCATCAGTGAAATTTCTTTACAAGGCAGGAAGATTCTACACAGTAGGCGCCTCAGGATTTATTGTAAACTATATGATTTCACTATTATTTGCTGGAGGAGTTTATGATTTATGGTATTTACATGCCAATGTTATAGGAATAATAGCATCAATTTCTACAAATTTTATTTTAAACAAAACATGGACATTTGGCGATAGGGATTTCAGAATAAAGAAGACAATTTCTCAGTATGGAAAGTTCGCAATGTTTAGCTCATTAGGTGCCTTAGTACAGTTAGGAGTAGTCTATTTTCTAGTAGATAACAATGAGATATCATATCCACTAGCCTTGATTATGGCAGTAATAGCTGCAGCGTTTGGAAATTTTGTTTTAAACAAAAAATGGACGTTTAAAGAAAAGCTGTTAGAATAATCTCTTTGAAATTAAAACAAAAAGAATGACTTTTCGCCTTACCCAATCTACTCAAAGGTAGTAGAGGATTGAGACGAAAGTCCAGTTGAAGATGGTACAGATGGGAATTTGTCTCCTATCTGTTGCTCAGCTACTGCAGATGCTTCTTGTAGAATCTTTTCAGTTTCTTCACTTGAAACATCGGACTCCATACCAAATGAGTCGCCTGCAAGTGAATCCATCATAAGTCCATTGAGGGTTTGGGTCATGCTATTCAATTCTGAGTCTGCTTCTGGCATGAATCTTCCTAGTGATGACTTCAATCCCTTCATTGTAGACATCGCTGGTCCAATTGCTACCATAGCATCACCTAGATCATGAATAGTTGTCAGTCTAAGTTGGACTTGTTCTAATGACATTCTTGCGTTGCCGAGCATCTTTGTAACTTTACGAATTTCAGCTAATTCGTTAGACAAAACTCTACTTGTGCTAGTATCATGTTGCTGCATTGCAGTCACGACTCTCTGAAAGAGTTGCGCATCTCTTTCATGCAGTTTACCTAACATAGAGTCCATTTTTGAGATTTGGACCTGTAGTTTGTTTACTGCAGTTTGAATTCGTGGTTTTAATGCACCTTGAGGCTTTACTGCTTCACGGAGTTTGCCAGTTACGCTTTGGGTCTCTTGACGAGCCCAAGTCTTATCGAAGTTTGGCATGGTGGTTGATTTAGAAATAAGCTCTTAATGGACGGTGTATATTTAGATCAACTTTAGACTAAATTTAGCTAACAAACTATTATTCAGGATTTATAGTAGGATGTCGTGGCCAAAATTGTAGTTTTTGATTCAGGATTAGGCTCATTGTCAATTATTAAAGAAATACAAAAAATATCAAAGGCGGAAATTATCTATTTTGGAGATCAAAAAAACTTTCCATATGGAAAAAAATCAAAGTTTGAACTAGGAAAAATCATTAAAAAATCAATCAAGATGATAAAGGATAATTTTTCTCCTGATTTGATAGTAATAGGTTCAAACACACCTACAATCATGTTAGATATAGAAGATGAAAATATCATTGGAGTAAAACCTCCGTTAAATGAAGCAGTAAGGATTTCTAAAACAAAAAATATTGGAATACTTGGAACAAAATCTGCAATTGATAGTAAAGAATTATCAAAATTTATTAAAAATTTGAATCTTAATTCAGAGATAAAAATTCATAAAATTAATGGCTCATCTTTAGTTGAACTTGTTGAATCTGGTAAATTTCTTACAAACAAATCATTTTGTAAAAAGATAATTAAGAAAAACTTGGAAAATGTTTTGATCAATAAAAATATAGATGTAATTACTTTATCAAGTACACATCTACCATTTTTAAAATTTATGTTAGAAACCCAATTTCCAAATATAACATTTATTGATCCTGCTAATTCTATAGCAAAAAAAATTCAAAAAAAAATAAAAAATAATCAAGAAAAGCAAAATAGATTAAAAATTTATAGTTCTGGCGATGTGAAAAAATTTCAAAAAAATCTTATCAGACTTGGAATAAAAAACAAAGTTAATTTTTTATCGATTTAATCTTGGCTTTTCTATATCCATGACTAAATTTTTTGTCATATAATTTTGAATATTCATATGATTGAGGTTGAATAACATCACTGATTATAACAATTGCAGTTCGTGTAATTTTTTCATCTTGAATTTTTTTGACAATATCATTTAGTGTACCTTTTACTATTTTTTGATCATCCCAACTTGCCCTATACACTACCGCTACAGGAGTAGATTTTTTGTAACCCCCTGTTATGGCTTCTTTGACAAGTTTGGAGAGAAGATGAACACTAAGATAGAAAATCAGTGTTGCTTTATGCTTTGCAAGTTCAGAAATTTTTTCCCTTGTTGGAACCTTTGTTCTAGATTCTGCCCTAGTAACAATAATTGTTTGGGTTACACCGGGTAATGTAAGCTGTGTTCCAAGTGCAGCAGCCGAGGCTAAAAAAGCAGTAATTCCAGGAATAACAGTAGATTTTATTCCTTTTTTCTCCAAATTATCAATCTGTTCTTTTATTGCCCCATAAATGGAGGGATCACCATCATGTAACCTGACTACAAGTTTATCTTTTTTTGCGTTCTTGTACAACAAAGCAAAAATTTCTTCTCTAACTAATTTTGCTGCATTATAGAGCTTTCCTTTTTTACAAAGTTTTAAAATTGGATCAGGAATTAAAGAACCTGAATACACTAAAACATCAGCTTTTTGAATTAATTTTTTAGCTTTGACCGTAATTAGTTCTGGATCACCAGGACCACATCCAACAAAAAATACCTCAGACACGTTTTACCACCAAAATTGAAAAGTATTTTGTGGTTAAAGTATTATCATTTACTTCACCCAAAGTCAATTTTCTAATAATTTCATGGTCTGTTCCTAAATCTTGTCCAATAGCAAAAATAGAGTCATCTGGGAATCCAGATTCTTTGAGAACATCAATAACTTGGTCAAAATATCTTCCATCCTTAAGAAAGATCATTGTTTCAGAATTTTTTGCGATCTCTTTAACACTAGATAAATCATAACATGAGGGAATTATTGCAACCTTTTCTGCTCCTTCTGCAATGCTTACACCAACCTTTGAAGCAAAAGTAAACATGGAAACAATTCCTGGAATTACGCTAATTTTCATTTCTGGATAGTTTTCTGTAAGATCTTTGTGCATGTAGATCCAAGTGCTGTATAAATAAGGATCACCAACTGTAAGATATACAACATTTTTTCCTAACAAAACTTTTTCAGCCATTATCTTAGCATTTTTTTTCCATGTTTCCTTAAGAACATCTTTATCTTTTGTCATTGGAAAGATTAGCTTCACAATCTCCTGGTTTTTTGATTTATCAATTAATGGTGAAACAACTGATAATGCAATGCTTGGTCTGTCTTCTTTTGAAGCAGGACACATTATGATATCTGCACTGTGGATTGCTTTAACAGCCTTGACAGTTAGTAGATCTGGATCACCAGGACCTACACCTATTCCAATTAATTCAGGCATGAAAGGTATGAATTCTCACCTAATTAAAAATCTAGATTAGATTTTGGTAGCAGAAATGATTGTTACTGGATTTCTTGCAAGCATCATGGTTCCTGTGCGAGTTTTTCTGCTCTTAGCTATTGTCACCTGAGTAATATCAACAGATTCAAACTGGAGTTTGTCTAAAATTTGTAGTATCGAATAGAGTGTCTCGATCAATATAATACCTATTACAATTCGACCTCCAGTCTTTAGCTTATTCTGAGAAATTTCTACTATTTCTTTTGTATCTCCACCAGTTCCTCCAATGAATATTGCATCAGCTTCTTCAAGTTCCAGAATTTTTTCTTTAGCATTTCCATAGATTACAGAAATATTTGAAAGAGAAAATTTTTTCATATTCTTTTTCGTTAATTCTATTGCATTTTCATCATAATCAATAGCAAATACTTTTCCAGAGGATTCAATCTGAAATGCTGCTTCAATTGAAATTGAACCACTTCCACAGCCAATATCATAAACAGTTTGTCCTGGGCTGAGTCTTGCCTTACTAATTTGAATTGTTCTTACTTCTTCTTTTGTAATAGGTACATTTTCTGTTCGCTCAAAATATTCATCAGGAATTCCGGATGTTTTGTAATTCCACATTTACAATCTTTCCTGTATTAATTTAGGAAATCGGTGAGGGGATTCCACTTGATACCGTTCCTGCATGAACAAGTGTATAAGTTAAAATCCAAATGAACAAATAGATAAAGACATAACTTCCAATACCTTGCGTAACAAGTTTCTTTCTGTCTGATGATGGTAATTGCATTTTCATTCCTTTTGCAACTATTATTGTTCCCATGAATATCACTATCATAAATACAATAGATGCCCATCTTCTATCTTCGCCTTCAATATCTTCAAAGATGAAAGTTGCTGCAGTTCCTGCAATAACAGCCAATCCAACACGTAACCAAAATAATTTATTTAATTTTCTATCTTTTTCACTCTTCTCAGCAATATTTACTGATGGATCAGATGTAGGGATCTCTGGTGCAGGCACAGATTTTTCTATTTCCGGGACATCAACAGGATCTTCTTTTATAGATTCTTTTTTGGAATCATTGGGTCCAATTGTAGGTTCAGATTTTTTCTTTTTGAATTTTGCCAAGTAAATTTCTAGCGTGTCTCAAGCAGACCATGTTTAATATCTTTGGTCAAGGGTTGAGCATATGAAAGCAAGAGTATAATTTTAGACGTAAAATAATTATGGCAATGGCTTTGGCAGGGATCGAACTACGATATTTGGTAGATCAGATTTCAGCACAAGTTCAAGACTACTATGTCAGCAACATATATGGAATTACAAAAGACAGCATTCTATTCAAACTTCATCATACTGAGAAAAGTGATCTCTTTATGATGATTTCAACGTCCGGTGTTTGGCTAACTGCCGTAAAAATTGATCAGATGGAGCCAAACAGACTGCTCAAACGATTACGGAGTGATCTTCTTAGATTAAAATTAAAAAAAATAGAACAAATTGATGCAGAAAGAATTGCATATTTTACTTTTGAAGGATTTGGAAAAGAATTTGTTCTGGTAGGAGAATTTTTTGGAGATGGGAATATTTTACTCTGCAATAAAGAGATGAAGATTCTTGCATTACAGCATTCAATAGAAGTTAGACATAGAAAGCTAAGTGTTGGATTAGAGTATGCTCAGCCTCCACAAAATGGATTGGATATTTTCAACATGTCAGAATTATATTTTGAAGATCTTAAAACAACAGATTTAGGTTCTGCAAAATGGGTTGGGCGAACTTTGGGTTTACCAAAAAAATATGTTGAAGCGATTTTTGAAATTGCAGATATTGATCAAAAAAAAAATGGAAATCTGTTAACGCCTGAAGAAATAAAGAAGATTTTTGAAATCACAAAGAAAATTGTTTCAGATGTAATATCAGGAAATCATGATACAGTTATAGTTAGAAATGAAAAAATAGAAGTTCTTCCACTAAAATTAGGAAAATTAGAGGGAGAGATAACAAATGTCAGTAGTTTCATGGAAGGACTCGATACTGTTTTTACAGAAAATATAGTTGAAAAAGGAAAATCAATTCAATCAAGTGGTTCTGATAAAAAAATCAGAGAATTACAAACCCAAATTTCTGAGCAAGAAAAAGCAATTGAAACAGTCAAAGAAAGATCAAAAAATATCACAAATGTTGCCAATTCTCTTTTTGAAATGATATCAAGAGGAATAATATCAATAAGTGATGGTTCTGCACAGGAAATTTTGACTAGTCATAATGCAAAATTAGTTAGTGAAAAAGGAATTCAATTAATTATAATTCAGGATGAAAAAATCAAGATAAATACCAAAGCTCCTCTTCAATCAATTGCCTCAGTATTGTTTGATGAAGCAAAAAAACAATCTGGTGCAATTAGTTCAATTGAAGAGATAAAGGAAAAGACAAAGAAAAAGCTAGAAAAATTACAAAACAAAACAGAATCCGAAAAAAATTTGATTCTAGTGTCAGAAATTAGAAAGAAAAATTGGTATGAAAGATATAGATGGTTCTTTACTACTGATGGGTTACTTGCAATCGGCGGAAGGGATGCAGCATCAAATTCAGCTGTAGTTAGAAAGCATTTGGTAAAAAATGATAAAATATTTCATGCAGATATTTTTGGATCACCATTTTTTATATTAAAAGATGCACAAAACGCGTCAGATACAAGCATGAATGAAGTTGCTCATGCTACTGTTTGTTTTAGTCGTGCATGGAGAGAAGGATTGTATGGATTAAGTGCTTTTTGGGTAAATCCGGAACAAGTAAAAAAATCTGCTCCAAGTGGACAATTTCTTCCCAAGGGTTCTTTTACAATAGAAGGGCAACGCAATTTTATCAAAGCTGCTAATCTTAAATTATCTGTAGGAATAATTTCTCAAGAAGATGATTATGTTTTAACATGTGGTCCACCAGATACAATTAAGAAAAATTCTATCTGTTATGCGGTAATTGAACCACATGGATCAGAAATGGTAGATACTGCCAAAAAAATAAGAGTGGAATTTTTAAAGATATATGAAGAAATTGCAAAGAAAATAAGCATAGATGACTTTGTTCGTGTTTTACCTGCTGGGAAAAGTCAGATTAAAGAAATAGGCATAGGAGATTCACAACAAGAAAATTTTACTGAAAATGAATTAGATTAGAGGAATCCGTATCAAGTGAAATTTTCATTCCGTTCTCAATTGAAGCAAATTCTTCATCTGTAATCGTAATTAATGGAATATTTGCCAATGCACATCCAGTAGCTACGGTAAGATCAGCCTTTTGACAAATCATTGCAAGAGGTGCTGAACTGTTTGACTTTATTGAGTAAATTGTATAGGCTCCAACACTGCTACCTACGCCTGAAGGAAAAACAAGAATTGTATCTTTGATTGACTTTTCAAAAAGATCATGATTCTTGTCGCTAATAATTCCAGTTTTTTTATCTACCGTCCCTAAAAAGTTAATTGGATTTTTAGATTTTAAAACAACCCCTTGTACTTTTCCTGAAACTAGGACTTTTTTCATCTTGTCTCATCTTCAATAATCTGTGATAGTGACTTTAGATTAACATCAACACCATTTGAGTTTTTGAGATAGAATGCACCTTTGATACTGTTTGTGGTGACTGCATCTACATTATCTTTAGTTATCAAAGGAGTCAAACATGTACAACAGTCAGAAAGAATTTCACAACCTGCACGTTCAAGCTCATTAGCATATCCAATTTTTTTTGCTTGTTCTTTTACGGTTCTGGGACAGAATATCATACATCTCTTCTTGAAAGAACGGCCTTTTAGTTTGCCAGTTAGATCATACATCTCTTCTAATCCCAATTGAGGGCTACCAAGTGTAATCAAATCACCTTTTTCCGCAGTATTTAGTTCATCATGAATATTTTGCATCTCTTTTTCATCAAAATCTACCTTTTCACAACCTGAATCTTCCTCTCCAAAAAGAAACTTTGCACAAGTTCCTGACGTCCCCATGCCTCCGCACATAGATTTGCGTTGTCTTGTGTCCATCTCTCCAAGACCAGAAATGTTTATAGAAGTATCTCCAACTTTTCCAGCAAAAAATCCAAGCATTCCATATGTCAGCTCATTTGGATTTTTTACTTTCATTCTAATCGTAACATTGGAATTATCGTCTTTTCGTAATGATGAGAATGGACTTTTTCCAGTAATTGCACTAGCTAGGGCACTAAATGCACTTTCCTTATTTGTTTTAAGATTATCATATGAATTTGCATGAATTGCGGCATTGCTTTCAGCAAATGCAACTTGAGTTCCATCTTTTGGAATATCAAAAATTTCGTAAGGAATACATGAAAACGAAGGAATTACTCCCATTGTTTCATATGAATTTCTAATTGATAGTTGTTTTGAGATAAAATTTTCGCCTAATCCATAATCTGAGACATTATCAATATCAAATCCCATTGGATTTAGAGTTGTTTTTACTTTGACCCTAGCATTCTTACTAATACCTGACAGAAATTCTTCTCCTGCATCTCCAATAGTGTTATAATTTACACCAGAAAGATGGGCCCATGCTATGGGTATTAGTTTCTCAGCATCAGTTGCCTCGCCAGTCGCAACTAAAATTCTATATGTCATCTGCAAAATTTCTCCCTGCTCACCCTTTAGTGCAGATTCCTCTTCTCTTGTTAGTTCCAATAAAAATTCATACTTATTACAGTTATAATACTTGTATGTAGTTTCTCAGATGAAAATGGAAAAAATTCTTCGCGGAATGATTGATACTATGAATTCTGTAAAACCTCCTAGAATGACAGCACTTAGAGAGCTTCATGAAGCTGAGACTGGAGGTCCATTTAGTATCCTTATTGGTACTATACTTTCTGCAAGAACCAAAGATGAAAATACAACAAAAGCAGTAAAAATATTATTCTCAAAATATAAAAATCCTGAAGAGCTTGCAAAGGCCAAAATAAAAGATGTAGAAAAAATAATAAAATCAATTGGTTTCTATCACGTAAAATCTAAAAGAATTATTGAAGTTGCAAAAATAATTGATAGAAAATACAAAGGAAGAGTTCCAGATGATTTGGATACTTTGGTTCAGCTACCAGGCGTTGGAAGAAAGACCGCTAACTGTGTTCTAGTTTATGCCTTTGAAAAACCAGCTATTCCAGTGGACATTCATGTTCATAGAATCTCAAACAGATTGGGGCTAGTAGAGACCAAAAATCCTGAAGAAACGGAACAAGAATTAATGAAGAAAATTCAAAAAAAGTACTGGATTGAAATAAATGATACTTTTGTTATGTACGGTCAGAATATTTGTAAACCAATTTCGCCAATGTGTAAGGTATGCAAGATCAAAAAAAGTTGTAAATATTACAAATCTAAGAACGCTTCTTAGTTAGAAATAGCACTCCAACTATAACTCCAATACCTGCTGCAACATAAAATGGAAACAAAGCCAAGACATTTTCTGCAGGATCTCCAGATAAAAATTCCATAATCATACTTCCGGAATTTACTGCAGGTGGATCAGTAGAACCCTCCAAGCCATGAGTGGAATAAGAATCGATCGCAAATACTCCAATATCCAGATTGGTAACTACTATTCTTGCTCCATTGTTAACAGTTAGTCCCGCCCTATCAGTGTAAGATACTATAGATTTAGCTTGGGGATACCAGCCTCTGTCCAGATCTCTATGAACTACGATATATCCTTCTTTTGGGGTTTGAACTGCAACCCAGAATTTGTTATCAGGTTGTGAGCCCATACCAACTTCTATAAATTCATCAAGATTTTCTTGGTCATATACTCTAATGACAGCATTTCCATTAGGATTCGCATATAGTAGATTGTTATCAATGGTTATTTGCCAGCTAACTGCATGAACATCATCAAGCTTTACTATTGGAGCATCTCTTAAAACTCTGTTAAATTCCTCTGCAGGAATTTCTATTGTTTCGATAATTAATGAAGGATTTTTCACATCTTGAGCAAAAGCTGGAGAGATAAAGGATCCAACAAGTAAAACTATTACAAATAGATATTTCACATTCTAAAGAAAGTTTAATTGAATAAATATCTAATCAACAAAAGGTTTTGGATGTTCTAAAATTACTTGTGCTACTTCAGGTCTCAAAATAAATTCAGAAGGGGCTTGACCATTTTGAATCATCTCTCTAAGTTTAGTTCCACTAATCTGCTCTTTTGCATCATCATCATGTGGACATGTCTTTGGATTTGTATATGTAAGACATTTTTTACAATAGAAAAATGGTGGGAAAAATACTGGAGCAATTTCTAATTCTGGATAATCATTAAAAATTTTTTGTGCTGCAAATGGATCATAAAATTTTCCAACACCTGCATGATCTCTCCCAATAATTATGTGTGTACATCCATAGTTCTGTCTCATGATAGCATGATGAATTGCCTCTTTTGGACCAGCATACTTCATTTCAGTATGTAGAGTTGCAAGACGGCATCTGTTTTCTGGATAGTATAATTTTATCATAGTTTCATAAGATTTTATAATAACCTCATCAACAAAATCTCCAGACTTTTTCTTTCCAATAATTGGATTTACAAATACTCCATCCCGTGTTGTAATTGATGTCTTTTGTAGCATTTCGTGTGCTACGTGTGGAGGATTTCTGGTTTGAAACGCACAGATTGTTTTCCATCCTGCTTGTGCAAAAGCTTCTCTTGTCTGAATAGGAGTAAGTCTATATTTTCTGATTTCAGACATTTCTGGTCTTTGTATATAGTCTACCTTTCCGCCTACCAGATAATCCTTCATTGACATTGTTTTTGCGACTCCTGGATGAGATGAGTCAGCTGTACCATAGACCCCCTGTACAGTCTTTTCTTTATCATAAGAATAGGTTTCTTCAACATGTAATACTGCAACTCCAATTCCCTGAGGATTTTGCAGAAGTACATCTCCTGCTTCCTTCATTTGAGAAGCAGTTTGCTCATCAACATCAAGTACAATGGGAATAGTCCAAGCTAGATCATTTGCTAATCTTCCTCGTGAAACAACGCTTTCAAAGTCTTGTTTTCCTAAGAATCCTTCCAGAGGACTAAAAATTCCATCTGCTATATTTTCTACATCATTTGCAAGATCTTCACTAATTGTGATTGAGAATAATCCAGAAGTTTCAACTTTGGTAATTCTGTTAATTAAAACCCCGCCATGTGGTTTAATTGAATTATTTTCAGACATGATAAATCTCCTACATATGATCTATATGAAGGCCACACTCTTTATGTTCTCCTTGTTCCCACCACCACCTTCCTGTTCGAAGGTCTTCTCCAAGTTTTATGGGTCTTGTACAAGGTTCACAACCAATACTTGGATACCCTTTGTCAAGAAGACCGTTGTATGGCAGATCATTCTTTTTGATATATTCCTGAATTTGATCCCAAGTCCAATCAATTATTGGGTTGATCTTTAGAATTTCACCATGTCCGTGGTCTAGTTGAAAGATTGTTACGTTTTCTCGAATTTTGGTCTGATCATGTCTTAACCCGGTGATCCAACCGTCCATTGTACTCAACATTTTATTCATTGGGTGTACTTTACGAATTTCACAACACAATTTTCTATTATCCACACTTTCATAGAAGAGATTTACTCCCTTTTCCTTAACCATATTTTCAACTTCTTTTGTATCAGGAAATAATACTTCAATTGTAATATTGTATTTTTTTCTAACAACATCCATAATATCATAGGTTTCTTGTGGTAGTCTTCCAGTATCTAATGTAAAGAATCTAAATTTGGGATTAATCTTTAGCATTATATCCATAACAACAGCATCTTCAGCACCAAAACTAGATGCTTTTGCAACTTTAGGATGAAGATTGTCTGAGGCCCATTGAAGTGCTTCTTCAGTGGTCTTTATTCTTGAATTAAGATCATCTACTTGTTCTTGTGTGAATTTTGTCACATATTGATTCAAAGTATTTGTTTTATATTGATTACCCGAAAATTTGTTCTAAATTATAAACAAGTAGATTTCAAAATAGAAAAGATGAATGAAATATCCTATGTAGTAGTTTTTCCCACCATATTCTCAAAAAATAAAATTTCGCAGCTAATTATAAACATCAAAAAAATTCTAAAGATAAAAAATCAACAATTTAAATCCGTAAGGCGTGATGGTGATATAATTTTGGTTGATGCAAATGATCCTGTATTTGCGTCATCTGCTATCAATTTACTTTTTGGTATTAAAAAAATTGCTATTGCAAGACAGATAAAAAATAATTTTCAAGATATTATTTCAGATATTACGTTCATCAGCGGAAATTTACTCTTAAAGGGTGACAAATTCCTAGTAAAAGTAGAAGGAATGTCAAAAGGATTTTTTACTAAAGATATAGAGATTGAAGCAACATCAAACATTATCGAAAAAAAATCAAGTCTTGGAGCTCATCCAGGAACAGATGAGAATTATGACAGATTGTTGTATACATATCTAACAAAAAATAATGCATACATCTGTATTTTTTTAGATAAAGGAAATGGTGGGATTCCATATCGATTGCATGATGAGAAAACAATTTGTGCGGTATATGATGAAATATCTGCAATTTCTTGTTTTGAGACAATAAAACAAGGTTACGATACTAAGATCATAGTTTGTTATAGGCAAAAATCTGAATTGATGAATCTAACCAAGGTTATTAATCAAATAATTCCAAGATTGGTCCAGGACAAGATAGAATTAGAATTCTTTCAGCTAAAGATAAAACCAAATGGAATCAAAAATTATTTGATCTATGTTAATTCCATATTAGAGATATTGTTACAATATTCAAACATGCATGTATCATTAGCTTTGTCACCATCAATATTTTCTATAGAATTTATTGATAATTCATTAAAACGAGTATTTGAAAAGAAGAAAATTCCGATAGTTCCACTTGCAGGAGTCGATACTAACTTGTTTGAGGAAGCAAAAGAGATCGGATTGGGGGAAAATAACAAAAAATTAGAAAAAGTAGTCATAAGAAGTTCGAATGAGATTCCAGTTTTTTCAAAGAAAGAAGTAGAGGCTGCCCTTAAAACAAAAAAAATGATTTCAATTCAGGTTGGACCTAATAATGTTCATGATATTTTAGATTTGTTGGATGAAAATCACTGAGAATTTAAACGGCATATTTCGCTTCATATTGTGCTTAAAATAGGAGAATTCATCTATCCATGGGGAAGTGGTCATTATTCTAGAATGATGAGGCTAAATGAGGTATTAGGTGATCACATAAAGGAGAAATTTGAGATTCATTTTTCAAGCAAGGATGATGTGTATGAAAAATTATTAAAAAAATTTCCAGATGGAAGAGAGAAAATTCACGAGATTTTAATGCCAACTCCAATTGATGGAAAATTTGGTCCTAGTGTTTCAATGTCATTGATGAACTTATTATTACCAATTTCAAAAAATCCTTCACTAGTTAGACAGATTGCAAACTATTTGAGAGAAGAAAGAAAACTCTACAATAAAGAAAAATTTGATCTTGTAATAAACGATGGAGATATGGGTTCAAATATTTTGGCAAAAAATCGAAACATTCCAAGCTTATTTGTAACAAATCAATTTAGACCTAAACTATACAATTCAAGGTCCTATCTTTATCCATCATTAATTTTTGTTGCAAAACAAATTGCTAAAGCATCAAAAATTCTTGTTGCAGATTCACCTCCACCATATACTATGTGTGAATATAATCTGAATTTCATAAAAGAAGTAGAAGAGAAAATTACCTATGTTGGACATTTTACTAATAGTAAACAAATCAAAAAAGAACTTATATCTGATCTTGAAACATTAGTTAAAAATGATGAATTTGGTTATTGGATGAGAACAGGAAACAAATCAACTAATGATGGTACTGGCCAGAGATATGAGGAAGTATTTCATCAAGATGAAATGAGAGAAGAAAAGAGAATCATTTCGCATGCAAGAAATGATCCAAACATAGATTCAGTAATAGGAAAAGATGGTAAGAAATATTTGATTTCAGAGGCTTTGGAAAAAAAGATAGATTGGATACAAATTGATATTGGATTTCTTTCAGAACAAGAAAAAGATACAATTCTAAATTTATGCAGATATGCAGTTGTTAATGGCTCTCATACTGTAATGGGTGAAATATTGGGTGGAAAGTCAAGGCCAATAATTGGAATTCCAATCTATGATGAGCATACAAATAATATCAGATGGGCAGAAGAAAAGAGCCTAGGTGTATTAGCTACAAAAACAAAGCAGGTAATCCAAGCAATATCTACAATTAAAGAGAATTATGAGAGATTTGAAGAAAATTTAAATGAATTTTCTAGGAATTTTGTTCCTAATGGCGCAGAGAATTCTGCAAAAATTGCGGCTCAGACTTTGGAAGAAAAGAGATAATACATTATTTTTAGAGTTTTATTCATCTGGCACGCGGGATGTTCGATGGGCGAACGGACCGCAAGGAATGATGAAAAAATCCGCGTGCCAGATGAATACCGATCAATTAAGAATGTGGGAACGCTTTTATGGAAAAAATTAAGCGGATTAACAGTGCCTAACTGCCCGGAATGTACATCAAGAGAGAAAAAGAAGATTCAAGCAAAGTATGAAGAAGACACTCTAGAAGAAGAAAGAGGCAGAGATGATTTATACAAGTTATTTGATGAGATTGAGATTCCGATGAAGATGGATTCTGCTACAAAACATTTCATTTGTAAAAGATGTGGGTTATACGCTACAAGAGAACAAGTATCAGATATCAGATACAGACTAAATCAAAGAGAAAGAACACGTGAAGATAAACATGATGACTACCTTGATTGGTGGTCAAAAAGTAAGAAAGAAAAACAAGAAAACTAGAGTGAATTTAGTATGGTAAAAAAGAAAGACGAAATTCCAGAATGGGTTTCTGATGAAATTCAAAATGCAAAATTTAAGAAACCTGAAGAGCTCAAAAAAACGGGGTATATTCTTGAATTGTATGATGCAGATAACAAGATAGATGCACAGTTGTATGATCCTGTAGAGGATGGAAGACACATAGTTACAATGGATTTACCAAAAAAGATCAAAATTGGAGATTTGGAGAAAGGGGTTGTCTATGAATTTACTTTTGATCAACACAAAGCTCCACTAAGCAAAAAAGTTTCAGAATTTCTAGAAAAAGAAAAAGAAATTGAGATGAATGCAATTTACCAATTTGAATTAAAATCAGTAGAATTGTTAGATGTAGGCTCTAGTAAAGATGCAGATAACGATATTGAAGAATAACACTAGTCCTGCTTTGTAGAATCCAGTTGTCTTTTGAAAGATTTTCCTAATATTGGATTAATGAAATAGGGAAATGCATTTTTCATCCATACAGCACCACGCACTACGGATGGGACTATAATCTCTAGTCTAGGAGAGTTTGCTGCTTTCAAAATTGCTTTTGCTACGGTTTTAGAACTAAGTGACGTTGGTGAATATTTTGGCATTTTTTCGAACGAAGGATGATCGAAAAAGGCAGTCTTGACCATAATCGGACTAACAACAGTGATTCCAACTCCAGTGTCTTTTAGCTCATGTTTAAGACCCTCTGAGAACCCTAACATTGCAAATTTGGATGCACAGTATGAAGCAATTCCAGGCAAACCAAAGCTTGCTGCAACAGATGCAACATTTACTATATGACCAGACTTTTTCTTCAACATTGATGGAAGAAAATTTTTGATGCAATAAATCATACCAAAATAATTTGTTTCCATTTGTGATTCTATATCATCAATAGTAAGATCAGAAACAGATCCATATACTGCGAAACCAGCATTATTTACCAAAATATCAATAGATTCAAATTTTTCTAAAACTGTTTTTGACATTTGTTTTACTTGATCTTTTTTTGAAATATCACATTGACAAACTAGTGTAGATATATGAAATTCTTTTAATTCATTTGCAACTTGTTCAAGTTTGTCTTTTCTTCTTGCTACCAAAACTATATCTCCACCCAATTTTGCAAATTCTATTGCTGTTTCTTTGCCAATACCAGATGATGCACCAGTGATTAGAATCACTTTATTTTTGAAATCCACAAATAAAAAAAATTGTTTAAAGATAAAGTGGTTTCTATAAGAGAATTTTTCCATATAAACAAGAAATTTAGGCCCAAATTAAGTATCTGGCAAATGGAATTACTTTGTTACTTTTCTAACTGATAAAATTAATCCAAAGATAGTTACCAAAATCAGCATTGGAAATAGGATTAAGTGAGGAGTTTGTATTTGAGTATTTGATTGACAGGAAAATAATTTTCCAACTGCTAAGTTAGTTAAGGATAGTGCCACATCATAATTATTTTCAACAATTAATTTTGTTTGAACATTGTAAAGTATTTCCATAATTTGATTAGTTTTCTCATATGAATATTCACAATTTGGAACAAGTATTAGTAGAGAATCGATCTTTTGCGATAGTTTATCTATTTTTGTAGTTTCATAATCGAAGAGAAGAATGGATAAGGATATTATTCCTACTCCTGTCAACATTAAGCCGATATATCGTGTTTTAATTTTCATGTAATAATGATATGAGATTCATTGCTTTAAGATTACATCCAAATGGAATACTTACAGAATTTCATAAAAATGGAGATATTTCTCTATGTTATAATTCAGAACGTTTTCTATATCAGAAAATTTTAAGTATAATTTTAGGAATTTTGTTAGATTAATGATAATTTTAGTTCATCTTTTAGAAAGATCATACAATCTTACTTTCTTTGGTTTTGATGGGAAATAAACAGACTGGTTTCTTTTCAACTAATTTTGGTATGGTAGAAGTACAACTAGTTATCTTGTAGCTATTTTGTATCTTGTTGTTTTGATATTTTACTCAAAGCTAATTTTACCAAAAGTAACCAAGTAATTAAAATTGGAACATAATAAGTTGCGATTCTCCAGCCAATAACTGCATCCCAGGCAACAGTCTCTTCAGGAATATCAAAGTTGAATGGATCTAGATTATTGAGATAGGCTACAATTCCAAATTCAGCCAAGCCAGATCCACCTACTGTAATTGGTAAGTTTCCAATTGCATTTGCACCCATGACTGCCATGATAGAATCAAATGCACTAATCACATATCCTGTTCCCATTGCAATAATCATAAATGATATTCCATAAAATGACCAAGACGCAAGCGAAAATAGAAAAGATACTGTAAATACTTTTTTGGATTCTGAAGTCTTTAGATTTTTTCTGCTCATAGTGCATACTTCTTCCATCCAAGAGTTTGTTTGTTCAATGTATTTAGTGCCTTTTTCTTTTGCAAATCTTTTAGCAAGAATAGCTAATACTCTTGGAACTTGGAATGTATGTTTGGAAGATAAGAAAAATAACACCATCCACAAAGATGTTACAGTAATACTAGTTCCTAAAACAACGGCTGCAATTACATATGCTCCATTCAATAATGCAATTATTCCAGCCATTATAGATAACAAACCCCCTGCAAATACTTCAGTAACAATATCCATAATTGCAATCCATGTAGATTTAGAGGGTTTTACTCCTTTTTTATGCAAATAATAGATTACAATGAATTCTGCTCCAATAAACATAGGAGTTGTAAATTTGATAAATTCGCTACCAACTCTAACACCAGTTAATTTCCAAAAGGAATCAAAACTACCAAGATATTGTCTTGTGATGTATGCGAATTTGACTCCTTGAAGACCTAACTTGATCAGCATTGCAACTACTGCACCAACAAAGGGTAAGATTCCAATAGCTAAGACGTCTTCCGGTTTTATATCAAATTGAATAGCAATAATTATGATAGGAATTAGGGTAGCGGGAATAGCTACGAGTCTCCAGTTCATTTGATAATTTTTTTGAAGAATCAAATATGAAAGTTGAGTAAATTTGCACCATCAGAAATTTTACGCCTAATTGCGGGAGTGAAATTGTAAAATATTTGATTAAACTGTGTTTTTTGTTAATTTTGAGGTTCATGTTTAACCTTCTCAAATACTAAATCAAACATTCAAAATCCCAAAAAATTCTTCATGCAGGTTTTTATCCCATCTTCGAGAAGAAATTCCTCTTCAAATAGATTTTAAACCAAAAATAAAACATAATTTAGTCATTTAAAGATCAAGCAGAATTTTCTTGTATTTTCCATAGGGGTTTGATATGTTCTAAGACATGAAAATAATAATCGAGCTAGTTTGAAATATGAGCAAATAAAGAATCAGGAAGGATTGAAGACAATTTTTATTTCCGGTACAGCTGGTTCAGGAAAATCACTACTTACATCAAAGTTATATGAATATTATACAAAAAATGGAGCATTTGCAGCTGTCTTGAATTTAGACCCAGGTGTAGAGAGTCTACCATACACTTGTGATGTTGATGTTAGAGATTATGTAGATATTGTATATATAATGAAACAATATGATCTTGGACCAAATGGTGCTTTAGTAATGGCAAATGATTTGATTGCATCAAAAATTGATGATATTCAAAATGAAGTAAATAGAGTCAATCCTGATTATCTAATTGTTGATACGCCTGGCCAAATCGAACTGTTTGCATATCGTTCTAGTGGACGTTTTCTTGTAGAAAATATTGCATCAGAAGAAAAAACAAGCATCTTTCTTTTTGATGGTGCTCTAATTACAACACCAGTTAATTTTGTTTCAATTGCACTTCTATCTACCTCAATAAGATTACGTTTGAATTTACCAACAATTAATGTCGTTACAAAAACAGATCTTATCGGAGCCAAGCTAAAGGACATACTACTATGGTCAACAAATTTGAATACGTTAGAAAATGCTATTGCAAAAGAAGCAGATGGAGATACCTACTCTTTAACTACAAATATTTTACGGGGTTTGAATCTCGGTGGATTTGCCCAAGGATTGATCCCAATTTCTAACGTTACAGGAGAGGGTCTTGTCAATCTTGAAGGAGCTCTGAGCAGGATTCTTAACTTAGGTGAAGAGGTAGAAGATTAGTGGCATCAAAAATTACTGTAAAAGCTCCATCATCTACTGCAAATCTAGGTCCTGGATTTGATGTATTTGGGTTAGCAATAGATGCATTTTATGATGAAGTAACACTAACTAAAACAAAAAATGGAATTACAATAATTACAGATGATAATATTCCTACAAATCCTGAAGACAACACAGCAGGATTAGTAGTAAAAAATATGAAAAAAAAATTCAAAATAAAAAATGGCATAGAAATTAAAATAATAAAAGGAGTTCCCGTAGGATTTGGAATGGGAAGTAGTGCAGCATCAGCAGCTGCATCAGCAGTAGCATTTGATAAACTGTTCGGATTGAAACTCAATAGAAACTCTTTAGTAGAATTGGCAGGTTCTGGAGAAAAAGCAAGTGCTGGCTCTGTTCATTATGATAATGTCGCAGCTTCTGTTTTGGGAGGGTTTGTGATTGTAAAGACAAATCCTCTAGATGTAATTAGAATAGAACCCCCAAAAAATCTTAGAATGTGCATAGCTGTTCCAAAGATAGATGTTCCAAAAAAGAAGACCAAAGTATCAAGGGGAGTAATTCCAAAGAACATCAAGTTAACTGACAGCGTTTTGAATTTATCCAATGCATCTGCAATTGTTACAGGATTTATGAGGAAGGATTCAGAATTAATTGGAAATTCAATAAAGGATGTGATAGTTGAACCTGCAAGACAACACATGATTCCAGGATTTGTTCGAGTAAAGCAAAATGCCCTAAAAGCAGGAGCATTAGGAGTAACTATTAGTGGAGCAGGACCATCAGTAATAGCATTTTCAAAAAGTTCTGCTGATTTAAAAAAGATCAGTTTAGCTATGGTAAGAGGATTTACAACTGCAAATACAAAATGCCAAACATTGATCTGTAAACCTAGTAAAGGTGCTATAGATAAGAGAAGATAATCTTAGATGATGGTTTATGAAAAAAGCAGTTGTTGTTTTTAGTGGAGGAATAGATTCTGTTTGTGCAGTTTCATTTTTGAAATCAAGTTATGATTTGTATGGTATTACATTTTCATATGGACAAAAGGCAAATATGGAAGTTGCAGCAGCAAAATCTTTTGCAAAGAAACTTGGGTTAAAACAACACAAAATAATCGATATTGGTTTTATGAAAGATCTGTATGGTGATTCTAATGTTTTAACAAGCACAAAAAGGAAAATTCCTAGTAAATTTGAGTATTCAATTGTAGTTCCAATTAGAAATGCAGTGTTTCTATCAATAGCGTCAGCATGGGCTTTTACGCTAAATGCCTCATTAGTTGTATATGGTGCCCATACAGGAGATAAACATTATCCTGATTGCAGACCAACTTTTGCAAAAAAACTAGAGGCTGCATTTAATCTAGGAGAGATTGATGGGATTAATTCAAAATTACGAAAAAGTATTGAGATTTGGTCACCTTATCGTGAGGGACTATCAAAGAGTGATTTGTTAAAAGCTGGAGTGAAGGTTCTAAGGGATTCCATCTATAAAACTTGGAGTTGTTATTCAAATAAAAAATATCATTGTGGAATTTGTGAATCTTGTAATAACAGAAAAATTGCATTTCAGAAAGCTGGCATTGTAGATAAAACAAAATATCTTAAATGACTCTAGTAGCTATTTCGAAGAATTTTCTTTTTTAGAATAAAACCCCTAATTCCAATATACCAAGCTAAGAAGATTATTCCAACAATTCCCATAAAAACATAGTTTTGTAATTCTGGAGTAATCTCTTCAATAGAGTTAGTAATTTCTCTAGAAACTAACATGGAGATTGCAAGGACAATTCCAAACTCAATTGCATACCATGTCCAACCTGGCCAAGATTCCTTTGGAATATGGACATTTGGATGTGCTCCCATGATGGTGATCAAAAAGATTGATTATTTAATTTTTCAGTATGACCTAAAAAGACGAGTCTGAGGCACGTTTTCTAATGAGTGTAATTATACTCTCTTTTTCCTCTTTATTTTCATAAATTCCTCTAAATGCGGATGAAGAAAGTGTTGCGTCATTTCGAACACCACGCATTTTCATACAGAGGTGTTCTGCATCAACCAAAACTACAACACCTTTAATTCCTTGAGCAAGTAGTTCATCAGCAATATTCTTAGTCAATCGTTCCTGAATTTGCAATCTCTTTGAATATTTTTCAACTAATCTTACAAGTTTTGATATTCCAAAAACTCGGCCATTTGGTGAGTAAGCAATGTGAATTTTTCCAAAAAATGGCAACATATGATGTTCACACATTGAATAAAATTGAATATCACGTGCAATGACTACATCAGAGTCTTCTGAGAATTGCACAGATAATTCGGAGTCAGAATCATATCCTCCAAAGATTTCTTTATACATATTTGCAATTCTTTCAGGTGTCTCTCGTAATCCTTCACGGGTAGGATCTTCACCAACTTCAATGATTAATTCCCTAACCAGTTTCTTTACACGTTCTTTGTCCATTTTATATTTTCAGACAATTTTTCTAGTATTTGAACCTAATCAGATTTTTAGGCAGGTGATAATGTTATGGTGCTCCAATGAATTTGTGCAGTTGGGGAACTACCTTGACATCGATATAATGTGGATACACTATATCATACAAATCCAATAAAAGATCTAGTGAGGGTTCAGAAATACCATAGGTAGGTTGAATGATAAATCCGTTAATAACATCTTTAGAGACGACCTCAAAAATTTGGTTTACCAATTCTTTAAATTCATCTAACTGAGTTTTGGAGCTGACTACAATCTTGATATAAGTTGTTTTCTTTGCCTTTACCGATGATTCAAGACATTTCATGGTATGACCAATTAATTTTTCATAGTGTTTAGAGTCTACAAAATCAGAATCTTTTGTTTTAAATTCAATTTTGACAATATCAATGAATGGTAAAACATGATTGAATCTATCAATATCAAAACATGATGATTCAAGATAAGTAGGAATTTTTTTGTCTTGGATATGCTTTGCAAGTAGTGCTACTGCTTGATGCTGTATTAGTGGATCTCCTCCTGTAAAATTTACCTTGTAAGTTTGATTTTTTAGGTTAGAATCAATTAGTTGGTTTGCTTCTTCAATTGTATATTCTGTACCAGAGTTGAGTGGCAGAGATTCTTTGGTATCACAATAAAAGCAAGTAAAAGGACACCCCGCAAGTCTTACAAAGAGAGTCTTTGTTCCATAAAGAATTCCTTCGCCTTCAACTGATGTAAATATCTCAAATAATCTTACTTTCAAGTAATAATGGTAATTTTTTTCATTATTTATTCAATGACTTTTTACTAATGCATTACAGGTTCTTTTGTATAGAATAATCCAGAAATAAAGAACACTACTCCTAAGATTCCAATAGTACTTCCAACGAGTTCTACTTGATTTTGAAAATCTCCTTCCATTGGAGCCCATAGCCAAGCCATCAAGGCACCAACTACAATCATTGGAATTCCTACACCAACAGTAATTGCTTTAGATGCCATGCTGATTGCTGTTTAGAAAATGTATATGAAGTTTATGATAGCATATCAAAGAGAATTTTTAATTTCTTGTAATTGTTTCGCTAAATCTCTTAGAAGCTCGTTGGCCCTATCAGACTCGCCTTCAGACAGATGGCCTTTGATGCTTTGAAGGATAGTTCTGGTATCAGATAAATCATCCTGATCTATTCCATCTACTTGAGATAGTTTAGATAGAGTTTGTTCAACTTGTAAAACTCTAGATTCGAGTCTATCATGTGCTGTTAATTTAAACTGATCCTTAATATTCATGATTTTTCTGATTTCCTCAATAATTTTGCTTGGATTTTCTGCTAAAGAGAGGTTTTCTTTTGCTGTTTCTAGCTTTTCTATAATTTCATTGGCAACATCTTGTTTTTTTGCATTTTCAATTAACCTATCAAGTTGTTCTAGATATCTTTGGGCATATTCTTTAGCACGTTGAGATTCTTGTTTTGATGCTTCTTGACGAAGTTCTTTATTAACTTCCACTATAGTTTCTTTAATTTCATGAAGGGTTTCTGATGCTAGAGTAAATTGATGATCACTAATCAGTTGTCTTGCTTTAGTAAACAATCCATCCAGCTCAGAGTCAATTGATGTATTGTATTTTTTGGCAATTGTTTTTATACTGTTAACATATACTTGTAATCTTTTAAGATCATTTGATGGATCTTTAACAGCAGGTTTCACAGAATCTGTTTCTGCTTGAGGTGTAGCATTAGGTGTTGTTAATTGTCTAGAAATTTCTGTGAAAATTTTCATGGCAGAAAGGAAATATTCCTTTGCGGAATTGTTATCGTTATCTCTAAGTGATTCTTCTAAGGCATTGACTTTTTTTGTTCCTTCTTCAAATAACCTCTTTACTTTATCTGAAGAATCAGTAGAGATCTGATTTTGAATTTGTTTTTGTGCACGTTTTGCAACCTTTAGAAGAATTGCGGAACTATCTTGTGCGGAACTATCTTGTGCGGAACTATCTTGTGCGGAACTATCTTGTGCGGAACTATCTTGTGCGGAACTATCTTGTGCGGAACTATCTTGTGCGGAAACATTACTAGTCATACCTCCAAGAACCATACTAGCGACTAAAATCAATAAGCCAAAAGTTGTTATGGTTTTCATTCTTCTTTCTCCAATTCTTTCTTTAGTTTAACCAGATTTTGTAAGTCTTTTTTGGAAATTTCAATTACTCCCTGTCTTTCTAATCGTTTTACTGCTCTCCACATTGTAGTCCTAGGTTGAAGGAATTTCTTTCTTAAATCACTTTCCAAAGCTTGTCCACCATTTTCAAAAATGAATTTAATAATTTCCTTGTCATCCTCACGCATTTCAGGTCTCAGACTAAAAATAGTTTCAGTATTAAGAGAGTCAGATTTTGTTTTAGATTTAGAAGTAACTTCAGTTTGTAAGACAGCTAAAGATTTTGTTTGTTTTCGTTTAATTATAATAATTGCTCCAGCTACAGCTGCTGCAATAGGAGCTCCAATAAGAGCTAATGTAGAAGTATCAACAATTGAAGATTCTGGAGTTGTAGTTGGTGGAGTTGTAGTTGGTGGAGTTGTAGTTGGTGGAGTTGTAGTTGGTGGAGTTGTAGTTGGTGGAGTTGTAGTTGGTGGAGTTGTAGTTGGTGGAGTTGTAGTTGGTGGAGTTGTAGTATCGAATATATAATTAATTTCTGATAAACCGCTACTTAGTTCTAGTTTTGTTTGATCATTTTCCAATTCCATATTTGATGGAAGTGCACTCATACCAACAAGAATGGAGTTTGGAGGCATTAATAACGAATAATCAGTTGGTGAATCAAGAGAAAAAGTCCAAACTCTTCCTTCTTTTGAAATTAAGTCATGAATATCATAATCAATTGTAATAGATGAAGAACCAAAAGTGTCTATTGTTACTTTATCACCAACTATTTCACTAGATAGATAAAAGCCATTTTCTCCAACAGCAACAAAGTTGTCAACAGATGGACCAAATAGATTAACCTCAAAATCAGGCTCAAGGGGATCTACATCTAGATGAGCCGCAATGTGAGTAGAACCATCTGAATAAAGAGTAAGATCAAGAATTCGAGTAGAGCTGAATGAGGTCTGAATAGGCATCGTTAATGCAACTACAATTAAGCCAGCAATTATCAAAGGTGCCTTAACCATTGTTTCGAGGATACCCTCAGTCCTTACAAAAAGCATTCCATCTTCTCGAGGAGACTCTTTCCTATGAATTGGTACGATCTTTGGGTTCATTGATTCAATACCTTAGATTCATGCTTTCGACGAGTCCCTGAAATCTCTTAAATTCCTGGAAAAACTGAAGTCCTTTTTCAGTAATCAAAAAGACTCTATTCCTGTCATTTTTGACGGATTCGACTAAGCCTGCTTCTACCAGTTTCTCACATTTGTCTAGTACTGCATAGTGAGATAGGTTGGCTTTGCGAGAGATTGCAGATACAATGACTCCACCACGACCACCATCGGCGGTAACGTCTAAGATATCACCCATTATGCCCATTTCGGACCTGTATTGTTGTTTTGACATGTCATAGTATACAATCACTTTGTTTATGAGGGACATTTTGAAACTTTAAAGCGGAACGCAAAGCGGAACGGGTGTTTCAGCTAGAAAAATGACAAAATTTTCCTAAAATTTATGCGGGGAATAAAATTTCAAGAAAATTCATGCCTAAAAATTTAACAAGAAAAGATTCAATTTCTTAAAAAAGCAGGAAATTATCGACAATTTTGAAAAATGGTTCAGTTATGAGATAGTTTTAGTTGTTTCAGAGAAATTTAGAATATAAGGAACAAGACGATTTCTTGCCATTCCTAAACTATCATTTAAACAGAATCCTGACGTGTTAAAACCCCAAAAAAGAACTATTCGAGCAATAGTAATCCTAGTGATGCTTAGTGCTTCACCATTATCTGTAACCTACTCATTTGCAGATATTGAGGACAGCCAAGAATGCAAAATAGGACAGAATGATTCAAAGGTATCAAAAAGTACCCAAGAGAAGAGAATAAGAGTAATTTTTACTGAAAAAATAATTAATGGAAAGCTAGAGGTACGACAATATGCCTTACCAGAGGATATTTCTGAAGAGGATCTCCAAAGAACGTTATCACTTGAAGGTCAGATATCAGACTGGGCATATGTGAATCACAAGGCATATCATTCAGGAATAGTCCTCTTTGATGGCAAAGCATCAAGGATTGGAGAAAATCTCTGGGAGATTTCGAGAAATGGTCTTCCATATCTTGAAGAAGTATAGGTGGATACGCAATTAAATGAAAAATCCAGTAATTCCCAAATAACAATACCTGAAACTGCCTTAGAGAAGGATCTCAGTTATAGAGTGATATTTTCAGGAAAAGTTGCAGAAACAAATGAAAAAAGTGTATTTGCTATTTCCTTTATGAATTCTGATTTTAAAAATCCCAAAATGGGTCAAAATATCAAATTTTTACAGATTGGAGACCTTAGCATAAATTCAGAAAAATCAATTTGCATCAACCAAAAAGTCACAAGTTCAACATTGATGAGATAATCACCGCTTTGTTCTTTAATTGACTAAAATCATTCACAAGGTCAGCTTTGAGGTTCAAAACAAGTTTTTATTCCCATTTTGAAAAGAAAATTATAACATGTTTGATAAATTCAAAAAAGAAGAGGGAGAAGGGATGGTAGAAGAGAGGAGCAATACTGAAGAGTCTGTAGAATCCGTTTCAACAGTTGGACCTGTAAGCGAAATTGGAATTGGGGATTTAATGGGAAAACGGGCAAAATTAGAAGAGGCTATTGATTATGTTGGTTTAATGATTAAGAATCTTAAAGATAAGAGAACGTTACTTGAAAAAGATATTGAAGAAGAGTCAGTGGATATTAAGAATCTTAAAGAAAAACTACAAAAAGTTAGTGAGTACATAGAAGAGGAAAATAGAGGAATCAAAGAGCTTGCAAATAAGAGAAAACAAGTAGAAAATGACGCTGATGAGGTAGGTACAATCATCAATACTTTAAGAGAAAGACTTTCAGGCATTGATACAATTATTGATGATGAAGGCTCTAGAGTTAAAAAAATTAAAGAATCTAGAGAATCTCTAGATAATTAAAATTTTTTAAAATTAGAGAAATTTGCTACTAGTTGTTTCTTGAGTATTTGTTGGTACTGAAGGAAACATTTGACCAGTAGAACTTCCTGCAACTGCTGCTGCTTCTTTTAGAATTTTCTCAGATTCTAGATTAGTAGTTTCGTCAATTCCAAATGCTGCATCACCTGAGAAACTTTCTGTCATAAATCCTCCAAGCATTTCTGCCATTTGACCAATTTCTTGTTCAGCTCCAGGCATTACTTTTCCAAGAGATGATTTTAGATTCTTCATCAGATCCATTGTTGGCATGATTGCTACCACAGTATCTCCAAGATCACTAAAAGTGGTTAAGCGTAATTCAATTTGTTCTAATGCTATTCTAGCATTACTCATTATTTTTGTAACTTTTCTAACTTCTGCTAATTCATTACCAAGAACTTTGCTGGCTTGAGTATCATGTTTTTGTGTTGCTTCTACAATTCTTTGAAATAATTTTGCATCACGTTGTTTTAAGTTTGCTAACATTGAATCTAATTTTTTGATTTGTAGTCGTAATTTTTTGATTCCATTTTCAACTCTTGGTTTTAGTGGACCCTTAGGTTTGATTTTATCATTAATTTTTTCAGTCACACCCGGTTGTGGTTGTTTTGACCATTTACTATGTAAATTGGGCATGAACTTAATTTTAGAATACATACTTAATGTCAGGTGTAAAAATTGGTTAACAGAGCATAAAATTTTCCTAACAAAAACTAAAAGTTAGGATGGTCTTTTTGAGAATGGATTTTTCTGATACAAATTTCTAGAAATGATTCATCATTTAATAATTCTCAACAAAGTAGATGTTTTTTATCAGTAACTAAATTGATAAAGAAATTAAAGACAAAGGAATACGGAATTGATTTGGAAATATTAGGAAATTTTTAAAAAAATAGAAATACTTACTTGAGGAATAAGAGAAAAATAATATTTCTTAAAATATGGTTTTAATTAAATTAAAAATTTATTTTTATAATGGAATTTAGATCTTGATTTATTGAATAAAAAAATTTTAATGATTCCAATAATTATGATAATTACAGTTTTTGTAATAAATTTTTCATTTGATTCATCTGAAATAGAGAATAATATTTTATTTCACGCAACTCTAGCGGATCCTGATCTATATACTAATGGAGTCTATATTGATAAATTTACCATTAACAAGGGAGAATATTTTTTTAGATTTGTTCCGAATGGAAGTAGTCCAGAGGTTTTATCCATTACATTAGATGGAAAAAATTTTGATTTTTCTGAAAATTTTAAGCTGGAAGATACTTCGCACCAAACTGGAATTTCTGAGTATTTTACATGGGATTATAATGGACAAAAAATCATTTCAATTTCTGATACGCAAGAGATTTCAATTACTATCAATCCAAATGGAAACATAATGGGTTCAGTAACTGTAGATATCTTGGAAAATTAGAAAGGCGTAAACCCCTTCGCAGCAGAACTCTGAGAGATTTCCTCTCGTTTTCAGATCGTTATAACGCCTGATTGCCTTTTTCGTTCTGCGGGGCTACGCAATTTTAGTCGATAGGAATTATATCCTTCGGCATTATATATTGTAGTAACTTTAACTATTTAAAATTTCATATTATTTTTTATAAAAATTAATAAAATTTTATAAAATATCTTCTTCCTATTTGTAGGTATAATCGAGCTATAAATTACGAATTTTTATGTAAAAACTATTGAGATTATCTGGAAAAGTTGCATTAGTAACTGGTGGAAGTCGTGGAATAGGGTTTACTACAGCAAAAATTTTGTCAGAAAATGGAGCAACAGTCGTGATAACTGCAAAGGATCCAAAAAGATTAGAAAAATCAACATCAGAAATTTCCAATGCAATTGGTATTGCAGCAGATATTAGAAATAGAAATGATGTAAAAAATGTTGTAAACAAAACAATTGAAAAGTTTGGTAGATTGGATATTCTAGTAAATAACGCAGGAATTTTTCCAAAGATCAAACAATTACACGAGATTGATGAAGATGACTGGAATGAAGTTTTAGATGTAAATCTTACAGGGCAATTTAGATTTACCAAGGAGGCAATTCCTTATTTGCAAAAAACAGCTGGTTGTATAATCAATATTTCATCTGATGCAGGTTTAAAGGCATATCAAGGATTCAATGCTGATGCCTATTCTGCTTCAAAAGCTGCTCTAATTTTGCTAACAAAATGCTGGGCACTTGAATATGCTACAAACAAGATAAGAGTTAATTGTATTTGCCCAGGAGTAGTTGATACAGATATGACAAAGCCATTTTTGAAAACTCAGAAAGATAAAGAATTCATGGATAACGAACATCCAATAGGCAGAATTGGTCAACCTGAAGAAGTAGCAAAAGCGGTGATGTATTTTGCATCAGATGATGCATCTTGGACTACAGGCGCAATACTTGCTGTAGATGGAGGAGAATCAATAAAATGAATTCACATGAATTTAATACAACTCTGGAGTACAAAGTGTGATGAAAGACAGAAAGGCAAAAGCAAAGTTGATAATACTTTTAGGAGTTATTTGGATAATCATTTCATTACCATTGCCATGGATAGTAAACAATCCACAGGTTTCAGACTCGCAGTTTAACACTATTCTTGGTATTATAGGAATTATGTCAATTCCATTTATTGCTCTGGGTATTGCTTGGACATTAAAGCCAGAACTTACAACTTAGGTAATTTCAATTGAAAAATATACCCATAGATAATAAAATTCCTGAATTAGATATTGCAATTAACGCTGCCAAAGAGGCTGGAAATGCAATTTTAGATATTTATCAAGGAAATATTGAAACATACAAAAAAAAGGATGATTCTCCAATTACAGAGGGAGATCTTAAGAGTAATAAGATCATCAAAGAAATTCTTTCACAAACAGACCATGTAATTTTATCTGAAGAAGACAAAGATGATCAAAGTAGATTATCAAAAGATATTGTATGGATTGTGGACCCACTTGATGGAACCTCTGATTTTATTGATAAAACAGGTGAATTTACTGTTATGATTGCATTGATAAAAAATAAAAAACCAATTCTTGGAGTTATTGGTTGGCCTACAGAAAAAACATTATTTGTTGCACAAAGAGGTAGTGGGGCATTTAGATATTCAAATGATGAATGGGAAAAAATTTCTGTCACTAAAGTTACAGAACTCTCAAAATGCAGAACAGTTGGATCAAGACATCACCTAACGGACAAAGAAAAATCATTTATTAAAAAATTAGGTATTAAAGATTTTACAAGTATAGGCAGTTCATTAAAGGTTGGAAAGATTAGCTCAGGAGAAGCTGAAGCATACATCACAACCACAAACAAAATGAAAGAATGGGATTCGGCTGCATCTTACTGTATTATCTCAGAAGCTGGAGGAAAAATGACAGATATGTTAGGAAATGATATCACATACAATAACAAAGAAGTTTATCATCAAAATGGGATTTTGGTGACAAATGGATTAATTCATGATAAAATAGTTGAAGAATTTAAAAAATTAGAGTAGGTTTCTTCCTTTAAGAAAGTCCTTTACTTTGTTTGCACTCTCTGAAAGTGGTTCATGCTCAGTATCAATTACTAAATCTGCATTTTCTGGAGCTTCATAAGGATCGTCAATTCCTGTGAATCCTTTGATTTCTCCTTTTCTTGCTTTGGCATACATACCTTTAACATCTCGTTCCTCGCATTTTTCAATTGAACATTTCACATAACATTCTGCAAACTGATCACCTGCATCGATAATCTCTCTGGCATTTTCTCTATTCTCAATATATGGAGATACTAGAGATACTACACTTGGAACACCATGCTTTAGCAAAAGCTTCGCTAAATGAGCAACTTTTTTGTTGTGCTCATCACGTCCTGCTTTTGAAAAGTCTTTTGGTGAGAACCATTCTCTTAATTCATCACCATCAAGCATTGCCAAATTTGGGATATCTTTTTGTAAATCTTTTACGATGGTAGTCTTTCCTGAACAAGGAAGACCAGTCATCCAAAGAATGAAGGGCTTCATAAATTAAAACTTCTAAACAACCCATAAAGAGCTTACGTTAATTTTTAGCCCAGGGTTGATTTTCTAAATAATCAATTTCTGCAATCATTTCATCTACTTTTTTCACTATGGCAAAAACTGATCTGTATTGTTCATACATTTCAATTTCTTCTTCTTTAGATAAAACATCTGCTTCTGCTTTATCAAAGAATTTGTTTTCTTTGTTAAGATGATCATTTAGGAATATTCCATATGTTCTCAAATACCTTGATACTGGTTCTTGTGCATCTTCTCCATCTTTCCATTTTTTAAGGTGATGTGAGATTTGTCGTGCAATGTTTCTTCCAAATTCATGCTCTATCATAAATTTTCGAATTTCTTCTTTCAATGAATCATAGCTTGCAACACAAGGAAAATACGAATCTTCTTCCCTTGAATGATGAATAGTATCTACAAATTCTGAAATCACTATTGTAATTTGTGTTAAATCTGAAAATGGAATTTTAGTTCCTTTGTATAGTTCATCAGCACATTTGCCTACTAATTTTTCTAAGCGGCGAACTTGATCATGATCAGCACGTAGTTGATTTGTAGCACTCATAATATTCTAGTATGTAATATGTTGTTTAAAAATCAGTTAAAGAGAGCCTGAAAATACTAAATTAATCGAGTTTAACTTTTATCCAGATGTATTTACATTCAGACATTAATGAATCTCATAATTTTATCAATCTTGAATTTGTTTAGAAGTCAAATTGGGGATACAATTCCATTCTCAAATTTTGATACAGCTATGATTTTTGATAAAATTACAGAATTACAGAATTCTATAGGTACATTATCTATTCAAGACGGACCTATTGCTTCCGCTCATGTAATTTTACTTGCAGCAGGAGTTGTAATTTTTCTCGGAGTTGCAGGAGAAGCATTCTTCAAAAAAACTGGTATTCCAGATGTAGCTTTTTTGATGATTCTTGGTGTAATTATAGGGCCAGTGTTTGGAATTATTCAACCAGAAGCTGTCATTCAGGTAGTGCCATATTTTGCAGCACTTGCATTAATAATTATCATGTTTGATGGGGGATTAAATCTAGATATCAAACATGTCATAAAAACTGCTCATTTTTCAGTTACACTGGCAATTCTTGGTTTTATTTTATCAGTTGTAATGATCACACTTGCTGCTCATTATGCATTAGGATGGTTATGGTTAGAGAGTATCCTGTTAGGTTCAATTGTAGGAGGAAGTAGTTCAGCAATTGTTTTTGGTCTTGTCAGAAATATCAAAATTTCAGAAGAAACCAAATCAATGCTAAGTTTTGAGTCTGCATTAACTGATATTTTAGCCACAATTGTTGCGTTCATATTATTTGAAGCAGTACTTGCAGGACATTTTGATCTACAGACATTGCAAGAGACCATTGGCAGGGCAATTGTTGTAGGTTTGGTTCTTGGGTTTGGAGTAGGAATTCCTTGGATGTATGTTTCAACAAAACTGGGGAATGCTCAGCATGCATACATGCTTACATTAGGAGTCCTGTTTGTTTTATTCTTCTTAGCGAATTCATTTGGAGAATCCGGAGCTTTGACAGCATTGGTATTTGGTTTAATGCTTGGAAACAAAAATCATCTTTCACGAATACTCAAATTTAAACTGCCAAGGATTGAGATGGATGATCCAACACATAATCAATTGACATTTTTGGTAAGATCATTTTTCTTTGTGTTTGTTGGATTAATGGCAAGTTTTGGACAAATAGAGTATTTAGTATTTGGAGTTTTGATCACAATTGCTGTTTACTTTGGAAGAACATTTGTTGGAAAGATAACGCTAACAAAAAGATTTTCTAAATTGGATAGAGCAGTTACAAACTCTATGATTCCTAGAGGATTAGCTGCAGCAGTACTTGCTACATATCCTATAACTATGGGTTTGCCCAAAGGAGAAGCATATCCACAGCTCATATTTTTTATCATTTTATCATCAGTAATTATTACAACAATTGGATTAGGAAGATCAAAGAAGATTCCTCCCCCTGAATCAGTTGAAGGTGGATTTGTCAAACCACCTGAAGATTCCAAAGGGGATTCAGATACTAGTGAGACTATCGAAAAAATACATGATTATTCCATTTTGGATTTAGTTGATGATGGATTTGTCACAAAAAAATCTGATAACTCTCAAAATGAATAAATGGGTTACAAATCTAGTAATTCTTTAAGACCTTTGTATCTATTTCTGATAGTTACCTCAGTAACATTTGCAGCTTCGGCAATATCACGTTGAGTTTTATCTTCATCATTTTTGACACAAGACAAGTATAATGCTGCTGCTGCTAGTCCCATTGGATCTTTTCCTGCAGAGACTTCATTTTCTTGTGCTTGTTTTAGTACTTTGACTGCATATCTTTTTGTTTTTTCAGCAATTCCAATTCTGCTTGCAATTCTTGCAACACATTGAATTGAATCAGTTACTGGCATCTTCAAGTCAAGTTCTTTGACTAGTAATCGGTAACATCTTGCAATATCTTTTCTTTTAATGTTTGCAGCTTGTTCTACATCTTTTAGATTTCTTGGTGTTTCAGTATCACGACAAGCAGCATAAAGTGCGGATGCCATCAAAGCCGAAATAGAACGACCTCTAACAAGACCTTTATCAAGTGCTTTTCTGTAAATGTAAGCTGCTTTTTCTATTACTGCATCAGAAATTGTTAGTTTATCTTTTAGTCTATTTAACTCACTAAATGCTTGTCTAAAATTTCTATCTATTGGTTCATGAACTTGACTTCTACTATCCCAAGTTCTAAGTCTTTCAATTGTACTTTTCATTGATGCTGTAAGTGGTCTACCAGATGCATCTTTATTTACAGGATTAATGATTGTTGCAAGGCCCATGTCGTGCATTGTTAATGATGTTGGTGCACCAGCTCTTGCTCTATCACCATGTTCGTCTTGAGTAAAAGATCTCCACTCTGGACCAGATTCCTGTAATTTTTCAGTAATTACAAATCCACATTTAGAGCAAAACATTTCTCCTGATTCGTTATCAGTAACTAATTTTCCCTGTGCACATCTTGGACACATCTCTTTTGTTTTACTTACCATATACGATTCTAGAATCCTGCGTTGTTTGGTATTTATGAATCAACAATTTTTTTCTTCAAATTTAGAGCAAGATTTGAGCCTAATAATACAGAATAGTCATTATAGAGTAATTGAAAGTAAGAGCATGAAGCTCCTCTGGATGATCCCCCTGCTAATTGGACTCATGGTGTTATTGCCAACTATTGATGCAGAGACAATAATACAGAATTTGGAAGGAGGGATGGACATTGAGATTACATATCCTGATGAGGTTGTAATTGGAAGAGAAAGTGTCATCTCAATTCTGATAAAAAATAACGGATGGGAAGACAAACAAGATATTATGTTTGTGTTTTTTAATCAAGATAATGCATTAGTTATAGGATCGTTAGATAGTATCACTATAGACAAACTTGCACAAGGCGGATCTTATGGTGGAAATATTGATTTGAGAATTCCAAATGATGCAAGTCCTGGAATTCACTTTCTAAATCTAAAATATTCTCAAGTACTTGTTGCAAATAATGAAATCCCGGAACCTCCTACTTTTCATGATATTGCAATTCCAATAACAATAAAAGAAGATGCAACTGTAACAATTTACACAAAAACACCTGAATCAATTTTTACCAATGCAGAGTTTCCAATTGAAGTTGGAGTAATATCAGAAGATATAGACATAACCGATGTTCGTATAAAGATAATTCCACCAAATGATATTGAGTTTAGAGGAGAAACATTACACACCTTTTCAAAAATTGAAGAAAATACACCTGTGAGAATTATATCACGAATCATTACACCAACTGAAGAAGTAAATACAGAATACAAGCTTCCATTTGAGATTATTGTAGAGTATAAAGATGATATTGGAGCAGAAAAAGCAGATTCACAAACAGTTTCAGTAGTTCTAAGACCAAGAATATTTATGGAATTAACAACAGAGGGAGGAATTTGGATTGGTGATTTTTTTATTGCACCTTATGTAAGCCTTGGAACAATTATAGCAGTTCCTTTAGGTGCAATAATTTCATTATTAATCAGAAGAAATCAAAACTCTGGTAAAAAACGTCAAAGAAAGAAAAAGAACTAAGATTCTAGTTTTTCTTTAATTATTTTAGTATATTTTTTGTTATATTCATTGAATAGTTTAATTTTATTTTGAGCTAAAGCCATTGCACCTGGTCTGCTATTGATATGTGCTTCAGCAATTGCTTGTTCTTCTAAGAGTTTTGAAAGATTTTCTTTTGGTTGTAAATCTAATTCTGCAAGTAAAGTTGAAAGTTCTTTTTCAAAAATATTTTTGGTGTTTGGAATTGCAGGTGGTTCAGCACCAATAATTTCTTTGGTTGTAATTTTTCCAAATACTTTCTTGTCTAATTCAAGCAATATTGGAAAGAGAATTTACCATTATAAATTCAATTTTATTTGAAAAGAATTTACAAAAATGAGTGCAGTGCAATCAAACGTTTTATCTTTTGATAATTTTATTGATTTTTAATGACTTATTGTATAGGTGAGTGTAAAAAATACAAGGCTCTAAAACCAACACAGATCGGTAGGTATGCAGCTGGACAAAAAAGATGTAATTATTGTGAAATATTTGTAGACTATGATGGAATAGCCTGTCCTTGCTGTAATAGGCAACTAAGATGTTTACCTAGGAGTAGAAAGGGAAAAGAGAAATATTTGGCTCAGATTATAAGATAAAAAAAGATTTTTGTATTAAGACAAATTCCTTTTTCTGTAACTTTTTGATTTTTATTTTCATAATAAATTTATGAAAAATCATTGGAACGAAAGATGTTAGATATTTTTGAAAATCTGTAAACGGGATTAAATCACGCCTGAGAATTAAAGTTCTGTTTATAAGAAATCAATATTAGTAAAATTATGGCAATCCCCGACGACATTGGAGAATATGTTGAAAAGCACATCAAGCTAATGGTTTCTCAGACAGAGACGTACCTTCCTTTTATCAAAGTTGCATTTCCCTACTCAAAAAATGTAGCTGATGGTGTTTACAATCTAATTATTGGAAGTGCATTATCTGTATTTGTCAATCAATTTGCAATGAGGATGAAATATCCAAATGAAGAAGATTTTGCAGATTTTGGAAAAATTGCCCTTAGATACAGAGATCAAGTAGATCAGTTTTTTAAATAGTCAGGCCAATTCACCTAAAAAATGAATGGCATCATTTGTTACAATAACTGTCCTATCTTTTGGAACGTGGTATAGTTTTCTTGAACCATTAGAAGATTGAATGATAAGTTTTGAAAATGGGTCTTTAAGTGATTTGTAAAGAATTCCTTTGTCACTTACTGATTGAGACCAATGAGTTCCTTGCACAAAAGAAATTGTTTGAAACTTTACAATTTGATATGAATAGACCATTTCTGATTAATTAGTAACAATAGCACTCATTAAGGATTTTCCTCCAACCAGCGCTCCAATAGATAGACCAACGTTAGCAACAATATTGATTGCCATTGTTCCATAGTGATTATTTTCTAGAAGATTACTTGAATCAAGTGCAAATGAAGACATTGTGGTAAGCGAACCGCAGAATCCTACTGCTGCAAAAAGAGAGTATCGCCCATCAAGATTCCATTGTTCTGATAAAATAACAAATGCCCCAAGGATAAATGCTCCAATAACATTGACTATTAGAACATTAACAGGTAATGTATTGAAAAGTAAAGGAGATTCAGTAACCTTGTATCTTAGAAATGCCCCAAGTACAGATCCTACTGCAAGAAGTACAAATTCCAGACCCTTCATCTCTAACATATACATCACCAGGCGTTATTAGTGCTATTTGGGACAATTTTGGAGCAACATGTGCCTACCTCATTTAAATTTGGAGAGACAGGTCTATGGTTTTTATAGGTTCAATATTTTTCCCAAACTAAATGACCCTTAAACTAAGATGTGACGACTATGGTTTTGAGTGTAAATTTGTTCTAGATGAAGAAAAAACTGTAGGACTAATCGAAAAATTAAGAAACCATTTTGAAGAAGAGCACGGAATTGATTATACTGTAGAAGCAGTTACTCAAATGATTATAAATCGTGGACATTCTTTAGAATCAATTAAGAAATAATTTTCTTAAAAATTATTTTTCATTTTTAACATTTATTACAATGTATACTACACTAAAAACAGGAATTTTATTTTTTTAAAAATTCAAGGAATCTTTTGTTTACAAAGTTATGTTTTGATTACTAAATTACCTGAAACAAATTACTTTTATTTTAAAAACACGATATAATACTTGTAGTGGTAGAAAATTATTCTGGTGATGATGTCAAGTGTCAACTAGATACTTGTGAAACCTACCCCGCAATAACAGATTCTGAAAGAGGAGAAATTTTTTGTGGGGGATGCGGTCTTGTTCTGGTGCAAAACATAGCTGATATATCACATGAAAACAATGGTTACACTCAAGAAGACTTCATGAAGTTATCAAGAATAGGTCCTGCTACGTCATTAGCAATGTATGATAAAGGACTATCAACTGTGATTGGTACCAATAAAGATTCTTCTGGAAAAGCATTATCTAGCAAAACAAAATATGAATTTAATAGATTACGAACATGGGATCAGAGAAGCAAATCAAGAAAGACTGCAACTTTAAGTAAGGCCTTTACTCTGCTTCATGGAATGAAAACAAAGTTAGGAATACCAGATAATGTTGTAGAAAATGCTGCCTATATTTACAGAAAAACAGTTAGTGCAAAACTAACTAGAGGAAGAACAATGGCTTCATTGGTTTCCGCTTCTTTGTATGCAGCTTGTAGAGAAAACAACATTCCAAGAACATTAGATGATATTGCGGATGCTGGAAATATTGAAAGAAGAATACTCTCTCGAGATTTGAGAACCATAATCAAAAAGTTTGGATTGAATCTTAGTCAATACGACACCTCTTCGTTCATCTCAAAAATTTCAAATAATATGAATTTGAAAGAAAAGACCAAACGAGATGCATTTAAGATACTAAAGCGTTGTGAAAAAGAACAGATTACTGCTGGAAAACACCCTGTGGCTCAAGCTGCAGCTTCATTATATATTTCATGTATAATGAATGGTGAAAAAATTAGTCAAAAGAAATTTTCAGTAGAATCTGGAGTAAGTGATGTTACAATCAGAAATAGAGCGATCTTGATTAGGAAAACATTAAAGCTAGTTGAGTAAACTATCCAAAAAAATCCTACAAGTTAATTGTAGAAGAAGATATTTTTTCAAATAATACATCTTTTAGTCTATTTACTAATTCCATTATTACACGAATTTGTTCCATTGTAACTTCTTTAAGATTTTGAATGACATTGTTTTGCTCTGATATTTCAGTTTGTAATTTTGACTTTTCATTTTTTAGAGTTAATATCTGTTCTTGAAGGTTGGTATTTTGTTGTTTTAGTTTGTTATTTTCTTCAGTTAAGCGTTGTATTTTTACTGATTCAGTTTCTTCTGGGAATGGATCAGGCGTAGGTTGAGGATCTGGCATTCGAATTGGTTCTGGTTCTGGAGTAGGTTCCGGAATTTGTGGTGGTTCTGGTTCCTGTTCAGTTTCAAATGCCAAGGTAAAATGCAAAGAACCTACTAAAAGAAGTATAGCAGCTAAGCCAAAAATAAGACCAGTTTTCATTTTATTATTTCACAATGATATTAGATCAATTTTGTATATGAATATGATTATAAATTTCTAAGAATGAAAAAGAAAGTTATTTGAAGAAATCAAACTCCTGATCTCTTTTTTGTTTTGGAAGATCTTTCATGACTGCTTGAACAACTTCGTTGTGGTTATATGTCAGATGTCTAAGAAATTTCGCAGATTCGTCTGCTCTTGTCTTTGCATCAGCAAATAACATCTCAGGGCTACTTAGTTCGGCCATCATTGTATTGCATTCTTGGCAGGGGTCAAAGTCAAGATAGAGCTTCATTATTTTATGTCATCCTCTTAGTATTTAGACTATATTATGGATTGAGGATAGGGGCTTCTTTCTTTCGAGGCTTTACCTTGTCTACTGAATCAACTAGATCTTGTTGAGTAATCTTGATATCTTTGACATTTTGAGACTGACCTTTAATGTATCTCTTAAGAGCTGTTATTGCTGCTCTATTTGCAACTGCGGCAATTTCTGCACCACTAAAGCCATCAGTCAGCTCTACAAGTTTAGTAATGTTGACTTCACTTGCAAGAGGCTTCTTTTTGGTATGAATCTCAAAGATATGTTTTCTTCCTTTGGCATCTGGATTAGGAACTTCAATGATTCTATCAAATCTACCTGGTCTTAATAGAGCTTCATCTACAATATCTAATCGATTAGTTGCGCCAATTATCAACACGTTATGTAGCTCTTCAAGTCCATCAATCTCAGTTAGAATTTGTGAGACTACATTTTCTGTAACATGTGACCCCGAATCTCCGCTACCTCTTCGTGGAACAAGTGAATCAACTTCATCTAAGAAGATAATACATGGTGCAGCTTGTCGTGCTTTTCGGAAAATTTCTCTGACTCCTTTTTCAGATTCTCCAACCCACTTTGAGAGTAGTTCAGGACCTTTAATACTGATAAAGTTAGATTCGGTCATTTTTGCAAGTGCTTTTGCAATCAGGGTTTTGCCTGTTCCAGGTGGACCATGAAGTAGAATTCCTTTTGGAGTTTCTACATCAACATAATCAAAGGCTTCCTTGTGTTTAATAGGCCATTCAACTGCCTCACGAAGTTCTTCTTTTAATTGATCCAGACCTCCAACATCATCCCAACTAACGTTTGGAATTTGAACTTGAACCTCCCTGAGAGCACTTGGTCTGACTTCTTTTAATGCATCTCTAAAGTCTTCGCTAGTTATCTGAATCCTTTGAAGAATTTCTGAAGAAATTTTATCTTCATCAAGATCAATTTCAGGAAGAATTCTACGAAGAGATCTCATAGCAGCTTCCTTGGATAATACTTCTAAATCAGCTCCTACAAATCCATGTGTAGTTTTTGAGATTTGTTTAAGATCTACTTTTTCATCTATTGGCATTCCACGTGTATGAATTGAGAGAATATCGAATCTTCCCTCGTCATCAGGAATTCCAATTTCAATTTCTCTATCAAATCTACCTGGTCTTCTAAGTGCAGGATCAATAGAGTCTGGTCTGTTCGTAGCTGCAATCACTACAACTTTCCCTCTAGATTTCATACCATCCATCAATGTCAAGAGTTGAGAAACAATTCTTTTCTCAACTTCACCTGATACTTCATCTCTCTTTGGAGCAATCGAATCAATCTCATCAATGAAAACAATACTAGGTGAGTTTTCTTCAGCTTGGGTAAAGATTTCTCTTATTCTTTCTTCGCTTTCTCCATAATACTTGCCCATAATTTCAGGACCGCTTAGCGAGATAAAATGAGCATTAGTCTCTCCCGCAACTGCTTTTGCAAGTAGAGTCTTACCAGTTCCTGGAGGACCATATAGTAAGACACCTTTTGGTGCTTCTACACCTATTTTGTCAAACAACTCTGGATGTCTCATTGGTAATTCAACCATCTCACGTATCTTTTGGACTTCATTTTTTAGACCTCCAAGTTCATCATATGTTATTCTTGGAACCGATGCATCAACAGCTTTTGTCATTGTTCCAAGTTTGAAGACTGTATTTTCGGTAACAATAACTGGTTTTGAGGGTTTAGTACTAGTTACAATAAACTGAACTCGTCCTCCCATCTGCGTATTTAGAGAAATTGAATCTCCAGTTGTAAAGACATGATTAAGATAATTGTAAATCATGTATTCTTGTAATCCTTCAGCTGCAATCTTTTCAGTTGGAGATAAGACAATTTGTTCAGCATTTACGGCTTCAACAGAATTTAGTGAGATTTTATCACCAATTCCTGCTCCAATATTTTGTCTTGTAATTCCATCTATTTTGATAATTCCTGCTCCATATTCTTCAGGTGTGCCTGGCCATAGTTTTACATGTGTTTTTTTGTTGTATGTTAATTCTAAAATTTGACCAGTATTCCATTTTTGATCTTCAATAATTTTTGGATCAACAATTGCTCTTCCTCTTCCAACGTGTTGCTGTGGAATTTCATCTATTTTTAAAATAATTTCATTCATATTATCACCTCAAAAATTTAGAGGGGTTTATTCAACCTCCACCGTTTTGCCTTTTGCTTTTTCTTCAACTAACTTGAAGACTAACTGTAAAATTCCGTTTTTGTAAGAAGCCTTTGCAGAGTTTTCATCAACTTTGTGTTTTAGTGGAACTCTTACGTGGTATTTCTTTTCATCATGTTCTGCAGAAAGATTTACAGTCTTGTTTTCCACAACAATTTTGACATCAGTCTTTTCAACTCCTGGCATCTCAGCTATGAGTTTTACTACCTTTACTTTTTCATCGACAATTGTGTCGACAATTGGTTCTCTTGTATCAGAAGTTGGAAGTAAACCTGGTTTAACATTTCCATACTCCTTTACTACAGGTTTTCCGTCTGGACCAACAGTCATTGTGTAACCGTAATAAAATGGACCAGAAGCAGAGCCATTTCCCTTGAATTCCTCAAAGATGTCATCTATGTTAAAAAAAGAGTTTGACATTCTTTTGAAGATTCTATCAAATTCACTATCAAAGAACATTGTCATATTCACCTAGTATATGTAATATATATGACATTATATAAATATTATTGTTATTTCTATGGTTTCTTACATAATCCTATTATAATTGACATAATATAATAATCTTAATGAGAGTTTCAAGTATGTCTGTACCCGAGATTGTAAGAGAGATGATAGATAGGAATCGTTCAATTCATGATTGTATGAAGATGGATTTGATAAATTATACAGCTTTGGCAGTAAAGATTCAGCCAGAGATTGAAAGGATTCTAGGAAATTCCGTTAATCTCAATACAGTGGTAGTTGCTATCAAAAGATATTCAGATTCATTTGAAATCAAAGAAGAGATCAAAGAAGAGTCAGTTTTGAAGAATGCTCGATTGGCTTTAACTGATGGAATGATGGATATTAAATTTTCAATAAAGGATTCAAATCAAATGGATCCTATGACAATTTTAGATAAATTCTCTAAAGTAACTACCAATTATGAGTTTTTTAGATTGTCTGATTCTTTTAGATTCCTTGCAGAAGATATGGAAGATGTTAGACAAATCTTTAGCGGTGTCTCAAACAGAGATGATATGTTCAGTACTGGTCTTGCAAAGATTAGGATTTCCATACCTGTCTCTCAGAATCAATCAGACGTGGTTTCTTATGTTGCTGAGGTATTACATGCAAATGGAATTGAGTTAGTAAATGCATTTTTTAGTCAAGACAACATCATAATTATTCTAAATGAAAAGGATTCATCAAGGGCCTATGATATTTTACATTCAGATATTATGAGAACCTGATAATCCTAGTAGTTTTATAGAAAATTATTCTTATAGCATATATTCTCCTAGTTGTGAAGAGGACACAATTGGCTAGAAACAAGAAGAAAATTGTGATTTTGGGCGGTGGTTTTGCAGGAGTGGAATGTACTAGACAGTTAGAATCTAGTTTTGGAAATGATCCTGAAATAGAAATGGTAATGGTAAGTGAAGATAATTTTCTGTTATTTACACCCATGTTGCCACAAGTGGCATCTGGAATGATTGAAACAAGACATATTGTTTTGCCCATAAGAACTATCTGCAAGAAAACAAAGTTCTATGAGGGGAGAATTAAAAACATCGATCCTTATGGAAAACTAGTAACATTATGGGGAACAGGAGATAAGAGAAGTATCTCAATTCATTATGATTTTTTGGTAATTGCGCTTGGTAGTGAAACGAATTTTTTTGGAATGGTAGATGTCGAAAAGAATGCCTACACTATGAAGACACTAAATGACGCTGTGATGTTAAGAAACAGAGTAATTGATATGCTTGAACAGGCAGAAAATGAGACCAATCCAATTCTTCGAAAAAGCTTTTTGAATTTTGTTGTGGTTGGTGGTGGTTTTGCAGGAATTGAAACTGCTGGTGAATTAATGGATCTCCTTTTGGATGCACGAAAACATTATCCTACTATTCATAAAGAAGATCTCAAAGTTGTCGTGTTAGAGGCATTACCAATGATCTTACCAGGATTTAATCAAAAATTGGCAGAGTTTGCAAAAGAGAAGATGGAAGAGAGAGGAATCGATATTAGACTAAAAACAGCAGTAACTAGTTTTGATGGGAATGAAGTTACCACAAAATTATTGGATGGAAATCCAAATGATCCAATAGATGAATCAAAGATTGATGCGATTAGAACAAAGACTTTGATATGGACTGCAGGGGTAACCCCTGTTAACACAATTAAGAGATCAATGTTCAAGACAGATAAAGGAAAAGTCAGGATCAATGACTATCTTGAGGTTCTAGACTTTCCCGGAGTTTTTGCAATTGGAGATTGTGCATTATTTTTAGACCCTGAATCTCAAAGACCATTTCCTCCAACGGCACAAATTGCTGAAGCTCAAGCAAAGACGGCAGCTAAAAATTTGAATGCATTGATAAAAAATTCTCAAAAGGATAAATTTGTATATCATTCCAAGGGACAAATGGCCATAATAGGCAAGAGATCAGGGATTGCTACATTTTTGGGAATGAACATTTCTGGATTTTGGGCATGGTTAATTTGGAGAAATGTCTATCTCTCAAAAATTTCAACTTTTGATAAAAAAACTAGAGTGTTCCTTGATTGGGCAATAGATTTGTTTTTTGATAGAGACATTTCTAGACTAAAATTGATGAAACGAGAGACTGAGAAAGAGTACAAGCTACTTGATGAAGTAGATGATGTTTGGTAATTAAAAATTGTTATATCAAAAAAGTAAAAATTTCACTTAATTATTTATTTTCTGATTTTATAGATGATTATTGCCGGTGCTGCAAAATACATTCCAATATTCATCAAAATTATTCCAATTCCATAAGATAGTATTTCTTGTTCAGAATCAATATCTGCATAATTTAGAATTGATAATGTAGATAGCATTGGAGTAATTGAAAGTTTAACAGCTTCTTTGAAAACTGGATATTCACGTTCTAAATCAGCAATTGTTGGTGAAAATGAGTAGTATAATTGATTGAATCCGATCATAAATGTAGTTCCAGATTCGGTTGGTAAAATAGTATTATCTCTGAGCTCTCTTAGTTGCTGAATTTGTGGTGCTAGTTCAGAGCCAAAAGTGGCAGTTGCAATTAAACATCCTCCTCCCTCTTCAACAGCTTCATCTATAGGAGTATCTTTGGATAATATTTTAAAAGAATCAATAGTTTCTTCAAATTTTGGAAGTTGGGAATCAAAATCATTTACGCCATTACTGTATAAAATCCTGTAGAATTTTTCAGTATCATAAATCATGACTTCCTTAAATTTAACATTAAACTTTTCATCATTGGATGAAAAGTATCCTTCTGCTTCAGTTACATATGCCTGATTATCATTTACAATTATCTTTTCTTGTGAGATAATTGTTAAATCTCCTGATTCTACTGCTTGATTTAACATATCAATCCTTTCTAAAATAAGATCGTCTAGAGTTCTTTGGTTGGTTTGTTGGATTATTAATGAAATTACAGGATTCATCTCACCTACTTTAGGTCCTACTGCAACTACATCGGGAGAATCTTCTTGTATTTTATCAGGTTCTTGTAATAGCCATCCTTCAGGAACATTAAATTCAATTTCATGTAAATTACTTTGGAATTTTTGATTTCCAGTTGATGGAGTTACTACGGATTGTGTACGTTCAGGTTCAGATAATTCAAGAAGATTTGAAACCTCGGAACGATTAACGGTTGTAGCCTTGACAATTTTAGGTTGTTCAGTATCTATCGGAATGTCATTTGCTCCTGTTTTAACGGCTGCAATTTTATCAAGTACTTGAAAACTTTCTTCAGTAACTATTCTACCAAATACTGTATATTGCTCATCAAGGAAGTTAGAATCTTTGTGAACTATAAAAAATTGGGAACCAGCACTGTTTGGATCAGCTGATCTTGCCATTGAAACAATTCCATGATTGTGTTTGATTGTGTTAAATTCTGCATTTACTCTTTCATCTGGACCCCCTAATCCCCAAGTACTTGGATCACCACTGACTGTATTTGGATCACCTCCCTGAATCATAAAATCAGGAATTATTCTATGAAAAATGGTTCCATCATAAAATCCTGATTCAGTTAAGCCAATAAAATTATCAACATGATTTGGTGCATCCTGAGGAAAAAATTCTATCATAATTGTTCCAAGATTTGTTTCCAAGACGGCTAATTTTTCATTAGATTGAGCAAATGCTTGATTTCCAAGACTAGCAAAAAGTAAGGATATGGTCATTATCAAAAATATTCTGTTCAATAATTTTTTTCAAAATGGGTTACTTAAAAGCCAATTGTATTGATTTTTAACAAAGTCAAAAAGAACAAGAAGCATGCAACCTGATGAAAAGATTCAGGCACATTTAGTTTCAGTTTGGAGAGAATCCAAAAAGTTTTTTTCAATTGGTGGAAGAGAAGGTATGTTAGTATTAACTGATAAACATTTGATGTTTGTACATAAGACAAAAGCTAAGATGAATTGGTGGAAAGCAATTACTCAAAGACAAGTGATTAATTTTGTTAAATCAAAAAATACGATGATTCGACATGATGGTTATGATGATGATGACTTGGTCAATGATTTAGAAGATGATAGAAATGTTGAATTAGCATTTGATGATATTTCCAGTATTAGTTTTGAAGAAAAGAATTGGGGAAGTTCTCTTCATTTAGAATATGAAAAAGACGGAAAGCAAGAAAAATTTCAGTATTCAATAGCCCAGGATTGGGTAAAATATCCTGCAAAGGAGCCTACAAAATACATGAAGGTCAATTGGGAGCCTTTTGTGCAGTTTATTAAAGACAGGCAAAAATTTACGAAGTAAAATTGGGAAAAGTTTATGCTGTTGGTATTGGGCCGGGTTCACCAAAATATGTAACTGAGGTTGTAAAAGATATTGTTCAGAATTGTGACATTGTGATTGGTTACAAATACACATTAAAAACAATAGAGAATTTGATTGAAGGAAAAGAGATCTATGAAATTACAATGAATGATCAAGAAGAATCTTATCAAAAAATTCTTCCTGTGCTTGGTAATAGAACATTGGTAATTCCATTTACTGGAGATGTAAATTTTTCTGAATCAGAAGTTGTGGATAGACTGATTGAAGTTTTTGGCGAGATAGAAATTATTCCAGGTATTAGTTCGATTCAAGTTGCTGCAGCAAAGGCCCAAGTACCTCTTGACAAGTCCAAAGTAATTACAATGCATGTTACAACACCAATAGAAGATAAGAAATTAGAATTACAGAAAGCTTTGATTGATGGTTTTAGTGTTATTTTGGTTCCAAGACCTTGGCCCAAACAACCAGACAAGCACTTTATGCCATCTGAGATAGCTGTTTATCTCCAAAAGCATAATTTTGATACTGCTAAAATGAAAGTTCATGTTTTTGAGGCAATCACAACTGAGAATGAGACTAGTTTTGTGGGAACCGTAAAAGATTTGGAGGGAAAAGAATTTTCTGATTTATCTGTAATGGTGTTTAATCAAGCAAATTTGGATTCTTATATGAATTATAGATGGCAGTGGGAAAATTAATTGCCCAGGTTTTTACTTTGGCCTAAAATTAAACTGTCAGAATTTGGAAAGACATATGCTACAATTTTCATCCAATTATAATCGGGATCATATAGTCTGTAAAATCCTGCATCATCAAATGTGATACTGACTGATTCTCCTGGTACAACTTTTCCAGTTGAAATTCTTCCATCCGGTGTAAATTGATCATAGCGAGAACCATAATTTTCTTTTCCACTGATAATACTGTGAGATACTACATCATCATTTACAATAGTAATTGTAGTACCAGGTTCTACTGAAATTCGATCATCAGAAAAGTATCCACGTCTGAGTGGATCTGCTGGACTTTGTGTTAAAGTTGCTTGATCTTGAATAGAACTTCCTTCAATGTAACTACTTGCAACTCCTGGGGAAGATGATCCAGTAAGAATGTGAATTGTTAGTGCTTCAGATTGTTCAATCATTGATGTTATATCAATTTTTGAGAGTGTAGATAGTTTTGTTGTGTAAATTACTTTGTAAGAATCATCAGGTGTAGTAATTCTGCCAGTAAAACCATAAACTGCTGCATCTTTGCTTTCATCAACAAGTCTTCCAAAAAAGCTAATTGAGGTATCAAAACCACTTGGACTTTCAATATTTCCATTCAGTCTAATATATCGTCCTTCACGCAAAAATTTTCCTTCTAGTTCAGAGATAACAAACTCTGTGTTATCTAATGTAACAAATCCGTCTTCTGTAAGAAAGTCAATTGTACTTCCACTTTGTTGTTGAGAAGACAATCCAAGATCAATTTCTGAAATTCTAATAAATTCCTCAGTTACCGCATATCCAGAACCCTCTAAAAGAAATGCCTGATTCTCAGAAATTTCAGCAAATGATTCATTGAAATAATATCCTGATGAAACAACAAGTAAAACTAATAATGATATAATTACTTTCATAATAGATTAATCCTCTAATTTGGTTTATAATTTACTGCTAAATTATTTTAGACGGATTAGGCAAATCCATGGATAATACAAAAATTAGAAGCCAGGTAGTTCTAGTCCCTCTTCTTGGGCCAATTCTAGCATGTAGAATTCAAGATACCCTCCTGCCAAAAGGAGTATTATCACAATTCCAATTTCTATAACTGTTGGTTTGATAAATGGGACAAGATTAATTTTTTTACTTATTGCCCGAATTAGGATAAAACTTCTGGAGATACCTAATGAATAAGCAACAATCTCCATCAATCCAAATGGAGACAAGAAAAGAATTGAAAGAGGTGGAATTTCACCTAGTTGAGGAGCAACAATAACAATTGAAGCAAAAGCAAATCCTGTTGACCAAGCAGAGAAAATTCCCCATGCAACTCCAAATCCTGGAATAAACATTGGCAGTGCAATAGTGGTGTTATGTACAAAGATTCCAAATGCATCAATATCCAAAATGAGTTCCTCAAATTCAGACATGAAGGCATTTGCTTCTTCTTCACTTACAGAAGACATTGAGCCAATTTGATAGGCTGCAGCAAAAACCCCTAAAAATATGAAAAATGTTATTATTCTGATTTTATTCACATATCCTTTCTTTTTGAACAATATTTGAGGGTTGGCTGTAAGCTGCAGATTTAATTAAACCACAGGGTAATTTTCGATATGAAAAAGGAGCTAACTTTTGCGTTAAACTATGCTTTAAACAAAGGGTTTCAGATTCATCCAGATGCTTTTAAAATCTTAGAAAATGTTGATGTTAGAAAATTAGAGAAGATCATAAAGGAAATAGTTAGAGAAAAGACCAGGCAAAAGTTATTTCAGATAAATCAGGATGATTTGGAGACATATTTAGGAATTAAGGAAGATTCAACACTGCAAAACGAAGTCAAAATATTATCTGAACCCAGTAGCAAGATAACATCTGGTGAGGGAGTTAAAGGCTACAATGCCTTATTTTCTAGTCGTTTTAACAAGCTCAAACGAATAATTTCAGATAGACCAGAGTCAAAAATGCTCAAATCTGCAGCTACTATAAAAACTGCAAAAATTGAAGATGATTTGTATGTGTGTGGTCTTGTTACTACAAGGAATTCTGAGAGAAACACCACAAAATTGGTTCTAGAGGATCCATCAGGCTCATTTGAGGGTATAATTTTTGATGATGAATTACAAAAGACAGCAGGTACTCTCCTAATTGATCAATTTGTAATGGCTAGAATAAGTTTAGGTAAAAATTCAGGGTATATCATCAAGGATCTAATTCTACCAGATATCCCAGAGCAGGCTAAAAATAAATCAGAAACTGAAGCATATGCAGTCTTTCTTTCTGATCTACACATAGGAAGTAAGTACTTCATGGAAGATGAGTTTTCAGAGTTTGTTTTATGGTTATCAAGTCCTGATCCAGTTGCAAGAAAAATTCGTTTTGTTCTAATAGGTGGAGATGTGGTCGATGGGGTTGGAATATACCCAAATCAGGACAAAGAATTGGTTTGTCAAACCATTGAGGAGCAGTTAAAAAAAGCAGAGGATTTGATTAACAAAATCCCTAAAAACATGAAGATCATCATAATGCCGGGAAACCATGATCCTGGAAGAAGAGCACTTCCACAACCAGCTATTCCAAAAAAATACAATTCGGGTCTGTGGGAAAGAGAAAATGTAATGATGGTCGGAAATCCAGCATTGGTTTCATTGAATGGTGTTAAAGTTATGATGTTTCATGGGCAAAGTATTGATGATATTGTAAAGACGACACCAGGTCTAAGTTATGACAAACCGACAAATGTAATGAGACATCTCCTTAGGGCAAGACATCTCAGTCCAATTTATGGTAGTCAAACACCAATAGCCCCTGAAATGGAAGATCTTTTAGTAATTGAGGATATTCCAGATATCTTTCATGTTGGTCATGTTCATAGAGCAGAATTAGATATGTATAAGGGCATTTTACTAGTAAATTCCGGTTCATGGCAGAAACAAACCCCTTTTCAGGCTAGTGTTGGAATAACACCAAATCCAGGAATCGCTCTTATGGTAAATTTAAAAACATTTCAAGTCTTCCATGAAAATTATAGTTCAAATTCAAACAATGTCTTGTAAAGTTAGATCGTCTTTGAATGTTTTTTTTATCATTTCAGATGATATGGTTAGTTTGTATTTTTTTGTCCTTCCATGAATTCCTTGATGGATTAATCTTCCAGAGATAATTCCAGATAATTCAATTTCACTAAGCATTTGTGTAATTCTCCTTTGAGTCAGCTCATCTTTCCCAACTGCCTTACAGAGATTTTTGTATGATGAATAAATTTCACCGGTAGAGGAATCATTTGCCTTCATTATTGCAAGAATAACCAATTTTTCATGAAGGGGATATGATTTAAGGGAGGTTTCTTCTTTGTTTTCTTCAATTTTTTGGGAAGCCTCTCTAACATGATCAATTGTGACTTTATCTGATTGTTGACGTTCGGCAATCTCTCCTGCTACACGAATTAAATCAATTGCCCTTCGAGCATCGCCGTGTTCTCCTCCTGCAAGTGCAGCACATAGATTTAGAGCTGGTTCCTCTACAGAGTTTTCAATAAATGATTCATTAATTCTTTCTTCAAGAATTTTTTTAATTTGTTCAACATTATAGTTTGTAAAGACAATTTCTTCTTCGCCAAGGCTGCTAATTACTCTAGGGTCCAGTTTTTCTTTGAATGTTAGGTCATTTGAAATCCCCACCAAAGTCAAAGATCCTTCTTTTAGACGCTCATTTGCTCTAGTAAGTTGATAAAGTATATCCTTGCCTGTTTTAGATACTAATTGAGCAAGATAATCAATCTCATCAATAACAAAAATTGCATTAAGTTTTCCTTCATCAATTTTGTTTAGGAGTCGTTTGAAGACCTCACTAATCGCTAGTCCAGTTGTAGGTAATTCTTTTTCATTTAGGTCTAATTGTCTGCCTAGACTTACTAATAATCCATATAATGTTGTCTCTTCTTTAGAATTAGAATAAACTAATTTAATTGGAAAGTTTGATTTTTTTACTCTTTCTTGAATTTTTGAGATCACTTTTTTAACAACCAAAGTTTTACCGGTTCCAGGTTTTCCATATACTAGAAGGTTTGAGGGTCTAGAACGTTTTAGAATGGGCAATAGTGATTGGGTTACTTGTTCTTGTTCAGAGTTTCTATGAAAAATAATGTCCGGAATATATGTAAAGTGAAGGATGTCTCGATTTTTAATAATGGACTTTCCAAATTCAGCTGCATCAAGCAATCGATCTATTGGATCTGACATACTCACACACCTTTATTTCCTTTCAATAACATCTTAACCATATCTAAATTAGGAGAGTATAGAATAGAATAGTAATTGTAGTTAAGTTTGTAATTAATTATTTTTAGTTAGTTTTAGATTTTCAAAAAAAATAAATTAAAAAATATAGAGTGGAAATATTGGTGTGTGGGTTAAATTCAAATATTCTTAGAGTTAACAAATTGTTAATTTGATGTTAAGAAACTTTCCCAAATCCCTATTTTGACCCTTTAATTTCCACTCCAGGCGTTAAGATGAGTGTTAACAGTGTAAATATCTTAGAATTGACCCTTTAATTTCCACTCCAGGCATAAAAATTCTCTATTTATGAGGATTATTTGGAATTGATTGTTAATAACAAAAAACTAACCAGGCGTAGTCTAGGCAGTCAATGTTAACAAACCACTTAGTTAACAAACATTATCGGATCAATTCAACTGTTAACATTCGATCCTCAAGATCTCAAAGATGGCTAAAAAACGTATTCGGATAGATATGGAAGACTCAGATGGTGCCCATTATGACATTAAATTAGAGGGCAACGTCACCAGAGATAAGGTTCTCAAAATATTTGAAATGATGGATTTGATGAATATTGAGGAAGAACAAGAACCAACAAACATGGATTCTGTCGGTTCTAAAATTTGGCATATTGTAGACAAATTCTTCCCTATGGGTAAATTTACATCCACAAATATTCTTGAAAAATATGAAGACGAATTTAATGAACCAATGAAACTCAGTATAATATCCACCTATCTGTCACGTTTTTCATCAAAAGGTAGGATTGACAGAATTAGAACAGGCCGTGAATGGACATATCAGACCATTAAGGTAGGGCAAAAACAACAATAATCAATCAAGAAATAGTAACTTTTCTAACTAATAATCGGTCTTTTCCAAGAATTATTTTAACATATTCCCCTTTTTGTATGTCCATATACTTTCTAAACTGTTTTGGAATTGAAATTGTTCCAGCAGACGTGATTTTTACCAAAACTTCATTCTCTTGTATAGACATATAATTATTATAAATTAATAATATATATAATTTATTAAAACCTATAATTAATAATTAATAATAAAATTAACCTATTTTACAGAACAATATGAATAAAATAATATCTTGAATTCCAAAAAACCCTAAAAAATTTCTTATGCAATTATAGAATTGATTTGAATTTCTTTAACCTTTGCTTTTCCTTTTTCAGTGATTGAATAAGTATATGGCTTTGTTTCAGTATTCCTCTGAACAAAACCATCTTCAAATAATCTCTTCATCAATCTAGAAGTGTGTTCTCTACTCCTCTTTAATGTGATTTGTATATCACGTGATGTCATAGCTTTGTCTGTGATTAGATGCAATACATAATCTGTTGGATTTGTATGATCTATACTGGTAATGCTAGGTGCAGAGACTGGTTTTTCAGGTACATCTTCAGGCTTACTAGTTTCTTTAACCTTCCTTTCTTGAACTTCATTCTTTGCTAATTTCTCTAAGAATTGTTTTAATTCCAAGTTTGGATCCTCTACCTTTTGCTCAATTCCTTGTATTTCTAAGGCATCTAGGCGTATTTTCATGTCAATTAATTGTCTTTCATAATACTCTAAACGCTCAGATTGTGATACCTCAGATACTTCACTCTTAGATTTTATGAATGGTTGTACTTTGTAATATCCGTACAAACTAGCTAAACCTACTACAAAAGCTAAAATCACACCCAAAATCACTTCAGGGTCAGGAATTTCTACCAACATCACAAATTCTGTGCCTATCTTGTGATTTATCGTGATTGAACAACATTTTTTCACACTTTAGATTAACATACTCACATAGACTATCACAAACATCTCAACTTAGCTTTGAAGTCAATTATTACAAACATCACATATTACATGCCTGACGAATGAGTCTATCTATCACACTAATGACTTCTCCTTCCCTTTCTGAGAAGATATCACTCTCATTTATCACACTAATCTGCTCTGAAAGTTTGGATATCACATCAATATCATCAGGTAAAAGTATGCCTAGACCACGTAAAAGTATGATTGAATAGAATAACGCAATTAATTTTTCTCTAGATTGTCCAACTTGCCTGTAATATGCACCTTTTGTTATTGAAAAATTAGATTCTAGAAGATCTCTCTGATTTAAAATAATTTCAATTTGTCGTTCTGTAAATAGTGATTTTTTTATAATTTGGCGAATAATATTGTTAAAATTAGATTCTTCCAACTCTACCATAGCTATACAAATCTGTATACCAACATTCCAATTAAACTTTAAAGAGTCATCTACAAACCCCTTTTATGGCTGGAAATAAAGTTGAAATCTTTCTAAAATCAGAATTAAAAAAGAAAAATGCACTATTGTTTGTGTTAATTGATTCAGAAGTATCGAATTTGAAGGAATCAAACAAACTAGCTAAAGATGTTGAAAAAATTGGGGCCTCTGCAATCCTAGTTGGAGGATCCTCTGCTACTGATCAGATTGAAATGGCTCAGGTAGTTAAAGGAATCAAAAAAGGCATTAAAATTCCAATAATTCTGTTTCCTGGTAATGTAACAGGCGTAGTACCTGATGCTGATGCAATTCTATTTAGCTCGCTAATGAATTCAGAGAATCCATACTTTATCACACAAGCACAGGCATTAGGAGCTCCTAGTGTTCTCAAATTTGGCTTAGAACCTCTTCCAACTGCATATTTGGTAATAGGAGAAGGAACATCTGCATGGTTTGTAGGTTCAGCAAGAGGAATTCCATTTGAAAAACCAAAGATTGCTGCTGCATATGCCCTTGCAGCTCAATTTCTTGGAATGAGATTTGTATATTTAGAAGCAGGCTCTGGTGCAAAAACTAACGTTACCCCTGAAATGGTTCAGACTGTAAGGCATACATTTAATGGATTTTTGATAGTAGGAGGAGGGATTAAAGACGTAGAAACAGCTCAAAATTTGGTCAAAGCAGGGGCTGATGCTTTGGTTATTGGAACATTCCTAGAAAAAGGAGGAAGTATAAAAAAACTCCAAGAAATAGCAAAAACAATTCAAAGAAGCAAGTAATAAAACTGTATTATGTCTGAAAATGACGCAATTTCTCGTATCAAGGGCATCAAGATGCCTGATTATTATCATGATTATTACTCAAATCTCTCAGCTGAAACATATTCTGTTTTTGAGAGTGCAGCAGATGCAAAATCAAATTTGGTAGATTCTTCAGGCATAATTGAGCCGAAAATCGCATTTGATCTGGCAGATCGAGTCTCTAAAATGCACGAAATTGATATTGCTGAACCTCTAAGACAACTTCTAAAAATAAATGGAAAGGAAATTTCTGCACTAATCCTATCAAAAGAGATCGCCCTAGGCAAATACTCTCTTCCTGATTCTTCCTTAGAAGACAAACTAGATCTGGCAGTTCGAGTAGGTTTAGCAATCGTTACTGAGGGAGTAACAGTTGCTCCTTTACAAGGTATTAATGAAGTAAAGATAAAAAAAAATAAAGACGGCACTGAATATCTTTCAGTTTCTATTGCAGGACCAATGCGTTCAGCAGGAGGAACAGAATCTGCTGTAACAATACTGATTGCAGATCATGTTAGAAAGATAGTTGGACTATCAAAATTCCAAGCTAACTCCTTTGATGATGAAACAGGCAGATTCGTTGAGGAATTACGAATCTATGAAAGAGAAGCTAGCAGCTTCCAATTTCATATCTTAGATGAAGATATTGAACATGTCATTTCTAACCTTCCAGTAGAATTAGATGGTGTAGATACTGATCCATTTGAGGTTGTAAATCACAAATCTATGACTCGTATCAAAACTGATAGGGTTAGGGGAGGTGCTTTGCGTGTCTTAAACGACGGATTGATTGGAAGATCAAAAAAACTTCTCAAAAGAATTGAGTTGTATAATCTAGATGGTTGGGAATGGCTTAATGATCTCAAAGGTGCCATTCAGACAGGCGATAATCAGGAAGATGCTGCTGCTAAAAGAATGCGCGAAGTAATTACTGGCAGATCGGTCCTGTCCATGCCTAACAAATTAGGTGGATTTCGATTAAGATATGGAAGAGCATGCAATACAGGCTTTGCAGCAGTTGGTCTTCATCCTGTTATTGCTGAGATTCTCGATCATACTGTAGCTGTAGGAACACAAATTAAAATTGATATTCCTGGAAAAGGAGCAACTGTAGCTTTTGTTGATTCTATTGATACTCCGACAGTTCGTCTGAAAAACGGTAATGTTGTAAAGATTAGAGACGTTAAACACGGATTAGAAATCAAAAATGAAATTGAAAAAATCCTGCATCTTGGCGATATTCTAATTTCCTTTGGAGATTTCCTTGAAAACAATGCTCAACTTATTCCTTCAGGATATGTTGAGGAACTCTGGATAGAGGAATTAAAACAAAAAATCCAAAGATATGGACCTGATGATCAATATCTAAAACAATTTGTTACCAGAATACCAACTATAGATGAGGCCTTGAAAATTTCTCTTGATTTTCAAATCCCACTTCATCCACAATACCTGTATTTTTGGGATAAAATATCATCAAAAGAACTAGATCTACTATTAAAACCAAAAAAATCTAATGAAACATCAATTGAATATCCATTAGAAATTAAAAAAATTCTTGAAAATTTGGGAACCCCTCATAAGGTTGAAAATGAAACAATAATACTAGAAAATCTAGAGGCAAAAATTTTCTTTAATCTATTATTTAGAGAAAAACCAAACATTTGTGATTTATCGGTTCCAAAAATTCTAACAAAATCATCAGGGATCCAAATAAAGAACAAATTCTCAACTACCATCGGAGTTCGAATTGGAAGGCCTGAAAAAGCTGCTCCTAGACAAATGAAACCTCCAACACATGTCTTATTTCCAATTAGTGACAAAGGAGGACCTACTAGAGATCTTCTAAAGGCTTCTAGAACTGAACACTTCTTTACCAACATATTCAATAGACATTGCAACCAATGTGATGAACCTTCTATTGGGATAAAATGCTCAAAATGTGGTACAAAGACAACAATTACCTACAGATGTCCTAACTGTAGAGATAGTCTCAATGAACCATTTTGCGAAAAATGTAAGCGTAAAGCATCAAGTCATATGTACAAAGAATTTCCACTAAAAGCAAAATTACTTTCAGCTCAAGAAAAATTATACTTGCGTGCCCAAGAACCATTTAAGGGTGTTAAAGAGCTAATCAATCAAGATAGAATTGCAGAACCTCTTGAAAAAGGACTTGCACGTCAAAATTTTGGACTTTCAGTCTTCAAAGATGGAACTGTCAGATTTGATGCAACAAATTCTCCCTTGACTCAGTTCAGACCATCATGGATTGGAACATCAATAGAGAAACTAAAGGAGCTTGGATATTCTTATGACATTGAGGGAAAACCTCTTGAACACTCAGAACAGATTATTGAACTACGCATGCAAGATGTGATTATTCCTTATAATAGTGGAAAATATCTAGTTTCTACCTGTAAATACATTGATACTCTTTTAGAGAGGTTCTACGAAAAATCTCCATTTTATAATGTAAGGAATACTGAAGAACTGATTGGTCATCTAATAATTGGGTTAGCTCCACATACTTCTGTTGGAATAGTAGGACGAATTATAGGATATACTGAAACCCATGTTTGTTTTGGAACACCAAATTGGCACTCTGCAAAAAGAAGAGACGCTGATGGTGATGCTGATTCTATCATGCTTCTAATGGATAGCCTGCTTAATTTCTCGAGGCAATTTCTTTCTGATAGAATAGGTGGATTAATGGATGCTCCATTACTTGTTCAACCTCTTGTTTTACCACATGAATCTCAACCACAAGCACACAATCTTGAAGTCACAAAAATACTTCCTTTAGAATTCTTTGAATCTACATTTCAACAGATCAAAGCTTCAGATGTAACGTCTGTAGAAATTATCAAATCTCGTCTAGAAACTGAAAAACAGTTTTATGACTATTTCTTTACACATTTCACTTCATCTCTAACCACTTCAAAATCACGTAGCGCTTATTCGACACTTGGTTCAATGCTTGATAAATTTGATATGCAAGTCAAAAATGCTGAATTAATTGATGCAGTTAATACTTCAGAAATTGTTTCAAATGTTATTTCGACACATCTTGTTCCAGATATTATGGGAAATCTAAGGGCATATGCTAGACAAAACTTTAGATGTACTGGTTGTGGAAAATCATTCCGTAGAATGCCTCTCATTCAAACATGCCTATGTGGTCATAAACTAATCCCTACAATTACAAGAGGTTCAGTAGAAAAATATCTAAAACTAGCAAAAAGACTTGTTAAGAAATATGATGTAGGTGAATATCAAAGAGGAAGAATTCATGCTCTATCTGATGAAATTGAATTAGTATTTGGTAAGAATCAAGGAGATCAATCACTTCTCACTGATTATGCCTAGAATTATCTTAGTTTGACATATTCATAGGCACCTAACTTATTATCAAAACAGAATTTTACTTTTTGATAATTTTTTCTAAAAGACTTTACTTTTACAAGTATCTTCTTTGGATCCTTTTTCTCAATAATTACTTGTTTGATAAAGGATGCAATTTCTTGCATCTCATTCTTTTTCATTCCAAGTCGTGTGATTTCGGAAACGCCTAATCTAATTCCACCTGGATGAAAATAGTTTCTTCCTGCTTTAATGTCCCCTGGAATGAGCTGTCTGTTAACTATGATGTTTGCTTTTTCCAAGTCTGCTTCTACTTTTCCACCATCAGAATAATCTAAAACATTAACTGCAACCTGATGGGATTGTGTAAATCCTTGACTCTCTCCTAATACCTTGAATCCTGCATCACTTAAGGCATCTGCAAATGATTTTGCATTTTTAATTATCTGAGTAGCATAATCTTTTCCAAACTCCAAAGCTTCTGCAAATGCAACTGCTTTTCCAGCCATATGATGAATATGATGACTACTTGTAAGACCAGGGAAAGTTGCTTTTTTGATAGCCTCCTCATGTTCTTCAGAACCCAAAACAAGTCCCCCTTGAGGACCAAACAAAGTTTTATGAGTACTCATAGTCATAGTATCTGCACCTTCACGTAATGGATCTTGAAATTTTCCACCAGCAATTAATCCTGCAACATGAGCTGCATCATAATTAATATGCATATCATAACTCTTTAGAAAATCTGATAGTTCTTTGACAGGATGTGGAAATAAGAACAGCGAACCTCCAAACATTGCCATCTTAGGAAGACGACCATCTTTTTTTAAATCCTTGACTTTTTGTTTAGTTTTATCAATATCAATTGTCATTTCTTCTGCATCAAATGGATAGAATTCTATCTCTAATCCATGAACTAGACCAGCAGTTCCAAAATGTTCCTTTTTACCATGTGAAATATGTCCACCAGCAGGAATAGAAGGCGCTAACATTATGTCGCCTGGATTAGTAAAGGCAGAATACACAGCTAAATTTGCAACAACCCCTGAAATTGGTCTTACATCAGCAAATTTTGCTTTGTATAATTTTTTAGCCAATTTCATACATTCAAACTCAACATCATCGATGAAAACACAACCAGCATAGACCCTCTCTCCAGGCCATCCTTCAGCATACCTATTTCCAAAATCTGAAATTATAGCTTCTCTAACAGCAGGACTGGGAATATTTTCACTCGCAATTAATGGAATTGAATTTTCAAACCATTTATGATGCTGCTTTAATTTTGTGAAAATTTTATTGTAAGCCTCTTTATTCTGTGATTTGGCCATATTTTGCAACTTGATTTTCCCAATTTAAAAACACCGATGGTTCATGAAATTATTACATCCAGATCTGGAAGGTATAAAAGGGGAATCCAGAGTTTTTGCATCTATGGGTATGCAAGCTACTTCAAAAGGAAATATGCCTGTTGTATTACTAAAAGAGGGCGGTTCAGAAACCAAAGGTCGAGATGCACAAAAGAATAACATTGCTGCATCAAAAATTATTGCCGAAATCATTCATACAAGTCTAGGTCCTCGAGGCATGGATAAAATGCTAGTTGACTCATTAGGTGATGTTACTATTACAAACGATGGTGCAACCATCCTAAAAGAGATTGATGTTCAACATCCAGCCGCAAAAATGCTAGTTGAAATTTCTAAAACTACAGACAATGAAGTTGGAGATGGTACCACCTCAGTTGTTGTTTTGGCAGGTGCTTTACTTGAAAATGCTGAATCATTAATTGATCAAGATGTTCATCCAACAATTATTGTTGATGGTTATAGAAAAGCTGGAAAAAAGGCAAAACAATTTCTTGAAAGTATTGCAGATAAAATCTCACCAAACGATAAATCTATTCTAACTAAAATCGCAAAGACTTCAATGCAAACAAAACTTGTTAGAAAAGACTCTGATCAACTTGCAGAAATTATTGTAAAATCAATTCTTGCTGTTGCGGAAAAAGATGGTGAAACTTATGATGTTGATATTGATGATATTAAGGTAGAAAAGAAGGCAGGAGGCTCTATCAAAGATTCTATGATTATACAAGGTATTGTTCTTGACAAGGAGATTGTTCATGGAAGTATGCCTAGGAAAGTTACTGACGCTAAAATCGCATTAATCAACACAGCATTAGAAATTAGTAAGACTGAAACTGATGCAAAAATTAACATTTCAAATCCTCAACAACTCAAATCATTTTTAGATGAAGAAAATAGAATGTTAAAGACAATGGTAGACAAAGTTATTGGCTCTGGTGCAAATGTAGTTTTGTGTCAAAAGGGAATAGATGACATGGCACAACATTATCTAGCAAAAGCAGGAATTATTGCAGTTAGAAGAATTAAAGAAAGTGATCTTACAAAACTTGCAAAAGCAACGGGTGCCAGAATAGTTACAAACCTTGATGATCTTTTTGAAAAGGATTTAGGTGCTGCAGACCTTGTTGAAGAAAGAAAAATTGAAGAAGACAAATGGGTATTTGTAGAAGGATGTAAACATCCAAAATCTGTTACCCTACTTCTTCGCGGAGGCTCACAAAGAGTAGTAGATGAAGTTGAACGCTCTGTTCATGATGCATTGATGGTTGTAAAAGATGTAATTGAAAAACCTGAAATTGTTGCAGGTGGTGGTGCTCCTGAAACATTTGCTGCAACAAAACTCAGAAATTGGGCAAAATCTCTAGAAGGTCGAGAACAATTAGCTGCAGAAAAATTTGCTGATGCTTTAGAATCTATTCCATTAACACTTGCTGAAAATGCTGGAATGGATCCAATTGATACACTTACACTTCTGCGCTCAAAACAACAGAAAGGAGAGAAATGGACTGGAATTGATGTTATGAAAGGAAAGATTGCTAATATGAAATCAAGTGATATTATTGAACCCCTTGCAGTTAAACTTCAGGTTGTTTCTGCATCTGCCGAAGCTGCATGTATGATTCTCAGAATAGATGATGTTATTGCCACCCAAAAATCTGCTGGTGGTCCACCTGGTGGAGGAGAAGGCGGAATGCCTGGAATGGGCGGAATGCCTGGAATGGGCGGAATGCCTGGAATGGGCGGAATGCCTGATATGGGCGGCATGATGTAAATTATTTTGAAAAATTTTTCCAAACTTTATTTCATAACTGCATTTACAAACAACATTGAATAAAATATCCCCCAAAGTGCTTACTGGTTTCAAGTACGTTTACCTAGTTGCATTTTTTGCATTACTTGCAGGATTTTTTCATCCATTAATTACTAACACGAGCTTTTATGGCGTAGTTATTGGAGTTTTGATATTATTTGTGGGTCTAGCTGGTGGAGTTTTATTGTATAAATCTGCTACATCTGAAAATAGAAGAGGAATATTTCTTGGGGGAGGGTTTACTCTGATGACAATTTCATTGTACTATATCTTTCAGATTACTGGAAGAATCTAAACATCAAAGTATAGATAAAATTCATGTGGATGTGGTCTAATAGATATTTCACGTTGATCTCTTCTTTCTAACTCTATAATTTTGTCAATTATGTCATTGGTGTAAATTGTATTAAGGAATTTTCGATCACTTTCTAACTCATCTAATGCTTCACCAAGACTTTTTGGAAGAACACCAATTCCTCTTTTAGCTCTGTCTGATTTTGTCATCTTGAAGATGTCATCACGTACCTGATCTCCAGGATCTATTTTCTTTTTAATTCCATCCATTCCAGCTGCTGTTACAGCTGCAAATACAAGGTATGGATTTGCTGATGGATCAGGAGCTCTGAATTCAAGTCTTTTTAGATTTGAGTATTTTTTTCCTTTGAGATGTTTTGGAACTCTCACAATAGCAGAACGATTTCCTGAACTCCAAGCAATGTATGCCGGAGCCTCATATCCAGGTACTAATCTATGGTATGAATTGGTAGTTGGATTACAAATTGCAGATAGTGCTTTAGCATGATTAATGATTCCACCACAAAAATATCTTCCAACTTGACTTAATTCAATCTCATCATTTGGATCATAAAATGCATTATCCTTTCCTTTCCATAGACTAACATTAACGTGCATTCCAGAACCTGAATCCATTGCAATTGGTTTTGGCATCATTGTTGCAACCTTTCCATATTTTTGTGCAACATTTCTAATAACATACTTGTAGGATTGTGCAGCATCTGCAGCATTTGTCATGTGATCATATTTGATGTCAATCTCACATTGTCCAGCAGTTGCAACTTCATGGTGATGATTATCACATAATATTCCAAAATTACTTTTAAGAATATTCACACACTCATTTCTATATGGTGTAAGAGTATCTGATGGTGTACTAGGATAGTATCCTTCTTGTAATCCCATTGGATATCCATTTCCCTCCTGACTCCATGGAGCTTCTTTTGATTCAATTGAATAAGATTGTCCCTTGTATGGTGTTAGAACATCCCAATGTACCTTATCAAAAACAAAGAATTCTACCTCTGGACCCCATGTACTAAAATCAAATCCCTGAGTTTTGATGTATTCTTCAGCATTTTGAGAAATTCCTCTAGGATCTCTTGATAATCTTCCTCTCCCCTCTCCCCAATAAACATCACAAAGAAGTCTAGCCGTTTTGTTTTCTGTCATCCAAGGAATTATTGCAAATGTATTTGGATCTGGTTTTAAAAGTAGATCTGAGTCATCGATACTAGTAAAGCCAACAATTGACGAACCATCCAATTTAGGTAATCCATCTTTCATTTGTTCAGGGGTAAACGTATCAGCTGAAATTGTAGTATGATGAAAATGACCTGTAAGACCTGTAAACTGCAGATCGATAAATTGAATGCCCTCATGTTGAATCCTAGAGAAGACTTCATCAGACGAATATGTTACTTGGATTGCTTTACCATGACTTACTTTATAGGGCAATTTTGTACTTCAATCAAACACAAATACATCCAGCATTTAAGGATTAGCTAAGAAATGTCTGAATCAAATCAAATTGATATCAATTCTTTACACCATATAGTTTTACGAGAAACTGAAAATGATTCTATTTTAGAAATTGATCCACTTTTTTACAGAAATCTCTCTGATTTCATCGGAAATTTAAGAAAACAAGAATTTGATGGTGTAGAAAGTAAAATCAAAGATACTATGATAGAAATGGCAACTGAACTAACCTCATTATTGATAAATATTCGACTCGATAAAATCTTGGAATCTTCCGATTTGGAAATTGGATATCTTCTAGATGAAGAAAAATTCATCTTGGATTCACAAGAGGAAAAAAGAGAAAGAATAGAAATGATTCTTTCTGCAACAATTAATGGCAAATCAAAATTCCTTGAATCATTAGCTCAAAATCATAAAACCAAGAAAATAGTCATTAGATTTCTTAACAACATAGACGAAATTGTAGGTGCTGATCTTGAAAAATACGGTCCTTTCAAAACTGAAGACATAGCTACAATTCCATATGAAAATGCCCAGGCCTTAATTGCCAAAAACGTTGCAACTAAAGTTCACTGGGAAGATTAGATAAAAATTATACCTACTTTATTTTCATATTGTATGTCTCATACAGGCGTTGACGTAATCGATTTCTTATTTTACACAATTTATCCAGTAATTGGAATTTTTGCCATTGAAGCTATAAGCCGATTAGTCAAAGCCCCGAAATGGATAAAACTTTGGGTACAAGCAATTGTATCTATTGGTTTTGGAATCTACTATTGGTTCATCTTACCTGCACCACAAAATTTTCCATTAACTGCAATGGTAATGTTTGCACTTGCTATTGCTCTTATTTATCAGGGAAGACGTGCAAAAATTTCTCCTGACAAAAGCCCTTATTGATCTTAAAATCTTCCAAAAATTCGTTTGAAAATGTTTGGCTTGTTTCGTCCACCATCTCTTATGACTTTCTTTTCACCAAATCTTTTTGCTCTAATCTGACTGAGTTTCACACATCTGTGTTCTTCTGGAAGTCTGTGCTCAGAACAGAATGGATCCTTGCAATAATTGCACTGAAACGGCAAATCTGTCAAATCCCCACAATAAGCACATTTTTCTGCCTTCACAATCTGATTTGCCATTTTTCTTTTAATAAAGTTGCCAATGATTTTCTGAAACTTTGATCTGCTCAACGCCTAAACATTTTTACGATGTTGAAATTTAATGTGCTTAAGCGATTTAGATGATTAAAGATAAGATAGCAATAGTAACCGGAGCAAGTAGTGGTATTGGGTTTGCTACAGCTATGGCATTATCAAAGGCTGGTGCTAAAGTTGCTATAGGTGCCAGACGAGTTGATAGATTAGAAGAACTTGCAAAAAAGATCTCTGCTAATGATGGAGAAGTATTTTATCAAAAACTAGATGTCACACAAAGATTAGAATGTGAAAATTTTGCTAAAGCAGTTTTAGAGAAATGGGGTTCTATTGACATTCTTGTAAATAATGCCGGTTTGATGCCTTTGAGTTTCTTCAAAAGCCTCAAGTTTGATGAATGGGATAGGATGGTTGATGTGAATATTAAGGGCGTATTATATTGTACAGGATCAGTAATTTCTCATATGAAAGGAAAAAAATCTGGCCACATTGTAAATCTCTCATCCGTAGCTGGAAGAATCGTTTTTCCAGCTGGTAGTGTTTATTGTGCAACAAAACATGCAGTTGCAGCCTTTAGTGAGGGACTAAGACAAGAATTTAGTGTTCGTTCTAACATTCGAGTAACTAGTATTGAACCTGGAGTTGTAGCAACTGAACTTAATGATACAATTACTGATGAATCATTACAGGGATTTATCGAGAATGCAAAGAAGATGGAAGCATTACAAGCCGAAGATATTGCAAATGCAATCTTGTATGCTGTAGAATCTCCATCTCATGTTAATGTTAATGAGATTTTGATTAGACCTACAACACAAGAACGCTAAGTTGGCAAACATTCCACATGTAGTTATTTTAGGAGGGGGTTTTGGTGGTCTTTCTACTGCCAATGAATTAAGAAATTCCTTATCTGCTTCACAGATAACAGTTACTGTAATTGACAAAAAAGACTGGTTTATGGTAGGATTTGCAAAACTATGGATAATTAACGGAACCAGAACTTTTGAAAACTCTATTGGTTCATTAAATGAGCTACCAAAAAAGGAAATTAATTTCATTAAAGATGAAATCTTAACAATTGATCTTCAAAACAAAAATGTAAAAACTTCATCCCAAAACATCTCTTATGATTTTCTAATAATCTCTATAGGGGCTGTTTTAGCTCCCCAGAAAATTCCAGGATTAATAGAAAATGGATTTAATCTATATGATCATGACCAACTTTCAGAAATTCATAACAAGCTTGAGAGCATAGAGTCTGGAAAAATTGCAATATCGATAATGGGGATGCCTTACAAATGTCCTCCTGCACCATTTGAGGCTGGTTTGTTAATAGATTCCATGCTGAGAAAACGGGGAATTCGTGATTCTGTACAAATTGATTTTTACAGTCCAGCTCCCATAACTTTGCCAGCAGCAGGTCCTGAGGTAAGCAAAAAAATATTGGATCTTGTAAATTCTGAAAAAATTACTTTTCACAATTCTTGTAAAATAAAATCAGTTGAATCAAAGAAACTAATCTTTGAGAATGGTGAAGCTGATTTTGATTTACTCTTAGCTATTCCACCACATATTGCTCCAAAAATTATCTACGATTCTGAATTGGCAAAAGAATCAGGATTTATCCCCATCGACAGAGATTGTAAAACACCTTTTGAAAATGTCTTTGCTGTAGGTGATGTTACTAGCTTAACAGTTGCTGATACAATGGCAGTACCAAAGGCAGGAGTATTTGCAGAAGGGGAAGGCATCACAGTTGCCAAAAATATTATTTCAAAAATTCAATCCAAAGATGAATCTGCATTATTTGATGGAAAAGGTGGATGTTTCATAGAATCAGGTAGAGATACAGCATCAGTTATTGAAGTTGACATGTTTTCACACTCAAAACCCTCAACAAAACTTACAGAATCAACCTCTGAGAATCTTTCTAAAAAACTTGAATTTGAAAAAGAAAGATTGTCCAAATGGTTATAATTAATCTTCTTTGTTTTTCTCTTTTGTAAGATGTTCTAAAATAGCTCTTACTTCAACCCCTAATTCTTGAGTATTTTTTGATAGATTCAGTTTTTCGGGAATATTGTTTTTAAAATCTTCATCTTCCATTTCAATACTTCTTTTTTGCATACAATCTAAGTGATCCTGATCAGTAGCAGAAATCTTATGACAAATATTGCAAATTTTCATTAATTTTGTTAATCAATACGACGATTTAATAATTTCATTTTATACCTCTGAGACAAGGGATCGTCGTCTAGCTTGGTATGATACTAGTCTGGGGGACTAGTGGTCGCAGGTTCAAATCCTGCCGGTCCCATTATAATTTCAAAATCTTCAATAGGATTTCAAAATTTTCTTGTGTTTTTTCGTGTTTGTATTGTTTTAATGCCTCAATTATTTTCTCTTTAGATGGATTTTTGTAGATCTTTTGAGCTTTTTTTGCGATTCCCGATCCAATAAAAATTGCTTGAGTAACTGATGTAACATTTGATGGTCTTCGTATAGTGCTAGAACTTTCAAAATCAATTAAAGTAGATTTTGTTTCTCCAACAATGATATGTTTAGAAATATTACTTAATTCACCATGATCAAAATTTATCTGATCTAGTTTATAACAATCCTCTAAAATATTTCTGATTGTAGATTTTAATTTCTTTACACTTCCTATTCCTTTTAATGTATTTATCCACTCACTAATCTTGATCCCTTCCAAATATTCCATAACTAGAAAATTTTTGCTAGCAACAAACATTTTTGGTCCAACATTTACTGAATTTACTAATTTTAATAAACTTGCTTCATTTTTCATTTCATTTCTTTGTGAATCTGTTCTTCTAATTTTTAAGGCAACCTGTTTGTTGCTTTTTTTTGCTAGAACTACTACTCCAACGTACCCTTTTCCTAAAACCGCTAGTTTCCCTAATAGGGTAGGACCAGTTAATGAAATTGATTTAATATTTAATTTCTCTAATTCACGAATTCTAGATCTAATTTGACGATTAGTAGCTTTTGGATATCCTAGAATTTTTGAGTATGGCTCATCGGCAAATTTCTTAATTGAAATGAAGGATTGTACCATCTGTTGAAATCAAATCACTTGCAGCCTCTTTAATTGATTTGCTTAAATTTTTATTTCCTGTAAAAACCTTGAAACCTCGTTTAAAATCACTTTGAAGACCCTTTGGTATGCCTGTCTGAAGATTTTTTTTCAGAAATTCTGTTATAAATTTGACCGCTTCGGTATGTTTTCTTTTTTCTAGTGAAATTATTTTTCTGTTATTTCCAATCCACATTAATTCTGTATTTTTAAGATTTTCAAAAATAAAACTCTTAGAATCATCCTCTCTGAAAAATTCTGGTCCATCTTTTAGATATATTTCTGGAATCTTTACTGACTCTAATAAGAAAAAGAGGTAAGCTTCTTTTTGTTGATCTGTATGAGCTTTACTCCTTGATACGCTAAATCCTCCTAATTCTAATTGGGTGGACAATGACAAAGTAACTCTTTTAATTTGCCCCCATATTATATCAGGACTTCTCATTTTAAAATTAAATTTTATTACTAACAAATTCTTCCAATGTTTGTTTGATATTCTAGATTTTTTGTTCTTGAAAAACTCTAAGGTGGGTTTTTCTCTAAAAGCTCTAGAAACAAGAATAAATTTTCCAATATTCTCATCAGAAATTGCAGCAGCTAAGTTTCTATTGTCATCGATAGGATCTATTATCACTATTGACGTTTCAAATTTCTTTGAAGTCTTTCCAATAATTTGATTTTCTTTAATTTTAGATATTGATTTGATTACATTTTCAAAACTTCCAAAATATAATACTAAAACTTCTGAAACGTAACCACTAAATCCTTGCTTTGCAATTTCTGCCCCGTAAATTCCATTTGATTTAAGAAATGTTTTTAGAATTCTAATGTCATTTCTCATTTTAGATGTCAATGCCTTTTCCATAAATTTTGTATGAAATGGAGATCTATCAGCAGCACTTTTCCATTCTCCCATTTTTACATCATAAAATGGTACTACGTTGATCTTTGTATCCTTAATTTTAGCCTCAACATACGGATGCTCAGAATATCTGATATAAGGAGAATATTCTTTCATTGATTCAAAACCAATTTTCTTTGAGATTTTCTCAAATTTTTCTTCTGATGTAGATCTCTTGAATTTGATAAAAATATCTACATCTGCATCTTTTGATAACCAAGTACCCTTTGCAAATGAACCTCCAAATTCCAGTCCTGCTACTTCTGGATATTTTTTAATCTCTTTTTTAACTAAATTAAATGCTAGTTTAGAAATTTGTTTCTTTGATTTTTCCGTCATTTTTGATGGAATGACTACTTTGCTAATTTGTGAAATAATCTTTTTCATTTTATTGCCTTAATCTCCTCTAAATCTGAATAGACTGGTCCATTTGGTGTAAGTTCACTTTTTTTCAATTTGATACTAGTAACTACCTGCTTTCCAAAATCTATTGTTTTCAGCCCTTTCAATTCTTTTGTAATATCTCCAATCTTCTTTTTAATTCTAAATATTGTGATATGAGGTATAAACGGCTTGTCTGAGGACAATCCCAAAGGCTCTAGCACCTTTTCAACTTGTTTTGATATCTGAATTAGCATATTACCTCCATTTTCATCAGTACCAATCCAAATTACCCTTGGAAATTTTGGCTTTGGAAATGCACCTACTTCCTTCAGGTTTACACTAAAACTTGAAAATTCTATTGTACGAAGAGCTTGAATAATTTTTTGTGAATGCTCCTCTGAAATCTCACCTAAAAATTGTAATGTAAAATGAAGATTTTTTGGTTCAACAGGTTTTGCATTAATTTTAATTTTAGATTGAAAATTTTTTATGGAATTAATAATATCTTTATTTGAGATTTCAATTGCTACAAAAGTTCGCATCATAACATTCTTTGATGTATCTTTATAATAATTTCCGGTAGCTTCATAGACCGCTCTTTTTTTTGATGGGTATTGACAAAACTAATTGTATGCTTAACAGGGATGCCTGGTGCTGGAAAGTCAACTATTGCTGAAGGATTGAAAGCAAAAGGGTATGCTTCTATCAATATGGGAAATATTGTTAGAGAAGAAGCAAAAAAAAGAAACTTGGAACCAACAAGATCAAATCTTGGAAAGCTTATGCTTGAGCTTAGAGAAAAAAATGGCCCAGGCGCAATAGCTGAATTATTAAAGTCTCAAATAGAATTTTCCACTGCTAATGTGATACTAATAGACGGAGTAAGATCCAATGATGAGATAGAAGTTCTTAGAAAATTTGGTAATGTAAAACTACTAGCAATTCATGCATCAACAGATACTAGATTTGATTTTTTACAAAAAAGAGGAAGAACAGATGATCCTCAAACAAAGGAACATTTTGAAGAGAGGGACAATCGTGAATTGGGTGTTGGAATTAGTAATCCGATTGCATTGTCTGATGATGCAATATCAAATACTAATTTAACGAAAGATGAATTAATAGAATCTGCCTTCAAAATTATTCAAAGCTGGATAAAATGAATATTCCAAATATTAATTGCAAAATAGAGATGTTTTGTTCGATAAATCCTTCTGAGAGCCCAGATAAAATCAAAAAAGCAATTTCAAATATTTTTCCATATTCAACAATAAAATCTGAAAAATTTTCAATAACCGCTCAATCCAAAGATCTTAACTCTTTAGAAAAGATTTATGAAACAATTCATTCAAAAAATTCTCAAAAAACCTACAAACGAAATTTTGAGAAAAACTTAGAAAATGATGCTACATGGTTTTATCTAAATAAACAAGCAGCCTTTGTAGAAAAAATAGCAATCTGTGAAGAAGCAAGCGAATCCCCATTGGGACCCATTAAAGTAATTCTAATTTCATCAAATATTGATAGAATAATTGATTGGATGGTTTCTGGAAATGATTGAACTTAGCTAAGAAAATTCAATCATTTTCGAGTATTTTTTTTAGTTTGAATCTAAAATCTCTTTTTTTAAAATAATCATCGAATGTTCATAAAATTAGGCATAATTGTTGGGATTGTGATCTTGGGAGGCATGATATTCTCAACAGAAATTGAAAATTTATTCCCCTCTACTGCCAATGCAGTTGATTCTTTAAAAGATGATGTAACCAATTTGGGTTCTAAGGCTACAGATTCTGTAGAAAAAAAAATTGATTCATCAATTGATACAATAGTAAATAAAACAAGTAACACCCTAAATAACGAAATTAGCGAAGCTGGAGATAAGATTACTTCTGAAATCACAGAAGCAAAAGAATCATCTCAAAAAATCATTAACGAAGAAATTTCTAACTTTAATCCTTTTGAATCAATTCAGGATTTTTTTTCAAGTAATTAAAATTCAAAAATTCATTGTGTTTTCTTGCAATCATAATTTAGTTTTCTTTAAACATTGAGATAAATTCGGGTAGCACAGATGCACTAGAATTTCTTATTACCAAATCCATCTCTGAGGACATTTCAGTAATTTCTGGATTAACTTCTATGAGTATTGCATTATTTTGTTTTGCATAAATTGGTAGTGTGTTTGCAGGTGATACAACAAGTGATGTACCTGCAATTACCATTAAATCACATTGACTTGCAAAAACCATGGCTTTTTGCCAAACATCTTGTGGTAACGATTCTCCAAACCAAACAACATCAGGCCGAAGTATGTTTCCGCACTTGCATATCGGTGGAATTTCTGAAAATTCTGTTGATATTTCGTCTTTAAAATCACAAACTGAACATTTGATCTTAATGATACTTCCATGTAATTCTAATACTTCTGTACTGCCTGCCTTTTGATGAAGTCCATCAATATTCTGTGTTAAAACTACAACTTTTGCATATTTTTCAAGTTCAGCAATTGCTTTATGACCTTGATTTGGATATGCTGCAAAAATATTTCTCCTTCTTTCATTATACCATTCCCAAACCAATTTTGGATCATCATAAAACGCATCAATTGTAGCTAATTTCATTGGATCATAATTTCTCCACAATCCATCTTTTCCCCTAAATGTGGGAATTCCACTTTCTTGAGATATCCCAGCCCCTGTTACAAATACAATTTTTTTAAAATCTTTAATTTGATCTTTGATTGGCTCAAACATATTCATTTAATTTCTATCTCTAAAAGATCTCTTGCAGTAATTACTGAATTGTGAATTTCTTTTGCTTCTCTTAAATGCCCTCCTTCACCTTTATACCTGGCTGAAAAATGCGTTAGAATTAGGTTTTTCACGCGTGCATTTTTACCTAATGTTGCAGCTTGTTTTGCCGTAGAGTGACATGTATCCTGCGCTCTTTGTTTTTCCTCATCAAGAAATGTTGAATCAAATACTAAATAATCACATTCACGAAAAAATTTTTCTAATTCTTCAGTAGGCATTGTATCACCTGAAATTCCTATTTTCTTACCCGGTCGTTTTTCTCCTAATACCTGATTCGGTCTTATTATTTTTTCATTAACAGTTATTTCGTTTCCATTTTGTAATTTATTCCATAATTCTCCTTCTGGTATTCTTAATTCCTTGGCTTTTTCAACGTTAAACCTACCAGGCTTGTCCTTTTCTTCAAATAGATATGAAAATGCAATAACTGAGTGGTTTGCTTTACAAGCATGTATTGAAAATTTTCCATCTTCAAAAATTTTCCCTTCTTTGATGATACTAATTAAAACAGGAAATGATAACCCAAAATTTAGCACTTTGATGTTAGCTGCAATAAATTCTTCAATACCGCTTGGCCCAAATATTTCCAAAATTTCGGTTCTGTTTTGCATAGACATTGTTTGTAATAATCCTAGAATTCCTACACAATGATCTCCATGTAGATGTGTAACAAAAATTTTCATTTTTTTATTCCATCCTAAACCTGATTTCATATAGGACATTTGTGTAGCTTCTCCTGCATCAAACATCAGAATCTCCCCTTCTCTTTCTAAACAAATACAAGACAATCCTCTATTTTCAGTAGGTTGTGCTGCTGATGTTCCTAGAAATACAAGTTTCATTTTATCAAAATTGTCCTTGTCAAGCTTTTATGCCTATAGATTTCGTATTTTTTTATTCCTTTTAACTTCAGATTTTTACCTAATTCTTTTTTGTACATGATTGCCATTTTTTTGCGTTTGAGTGGAATTGAGAAAAATTTCTCCATAATTTCTTCAGGTTTTTCTGATGCTTTTGAAGCTCTTCCATATGGTAAATCAGTAACAATTCCGTTAAATTCTCTAGAGATTTTTGATAATTCTTGAAAATCTGACTTGAAAACCTTTGATTTGTAGCCGTTTGTCTTGAGATTTTCTTTTGAAATCTTATACATTTTTTTATCAAAATCTAACCCAATTGCATGAACTCCCATAGATTCAGCCTCTAATAGGGTTGTACCAGTACCACAAAATGGGTCACATACAGTCTCTCCTTCTTTTAATCCAATTAAATTAATCATAACTCTTGTTAGTTTCCAATCTAATTCGTGAGGATGATTTTTGATCTTTTTTGGCCTATTTTTCTTACTGATTCGTTTTGAGAAACCAAAAAAATTCTCTTGATCAGTAAAAATAAGATATACTGTAATGTCAGGATTTTGTAATTCTACTTTTGCATGAGAAAATTTTGATATCATATCTCCCATAGATCTTTCTAATTCTGGAATATTGAATTGATTTGATGATAAATTAATTATTCTGCAAACAAAGGTCTTTGCATTTTTTAACACTTCGACATTTCCCTCATCCAAAAACAGTCCCGACATCTTTCGTAATATTTGCCCAGAAATTTTAACAAAAGAAGCACGTTTTGTAATTTTATTCCAATTTGTTTTTGATTGAATAATTACCAAATTAGAAATTACTTTAGCTTTTGCAAATCTGTCATACATTTTTGATATTGCGATGACCTCATCTATTGCGAGCTCTAGATAATCTTTAGATAAAACAAAAAAGCTTTCTGGCATTATATTATTGCCTTTGCAATTGTATTAGAAACATCAACCACTGATGTTTTACCAGGAATTGTATTTGCACTAACAATACTGGTAACTCCCACTTTTTTTATCTTCTTTTCAGCATCATTCATTAAAAGAGCATGTGTACAAGCAACAAACACTCTCTTGCATTTTTGTTTTTTCAAAAATTGAGTTGCTTTGATTATACTTCCTCCAGTACTTATCATATCGTCAACTAAGATAAGATCTCTTCCGGCAACCTCATCTGTATTTTTTGTTTTAATTTGTACTTTGCCTGTTTTTCTATCTCTTTGTTTTTCTAGGACAATATACTCTGATTCAAATTTATCAGCAAATTCTTTTGCTCTATCTTTTCCACCTTGATCAGGAGAGACAACTAATGGCTTTTTTAGCCTCAATTTCTTGAAATATTGTACAAGATCTGGAATTGCAGTCACATTTGTTGATTTTATTCTAAAGTTTTTGAGACCAATCATACTGTGAATATCAACGACTATAATTTTTGATGCTCCAGCGCCTTTAAACAACTTGCCTAGAACCTTCATAGTAACAATTTCACCTGATAGAAATTCTCTGTCTTGCCTTGCATATCCCATATATGGAATTACAGCAATTACTTTAGATGATGTTTCTTTTGCCTTTGAAATAAGGGATAAAGCCTGAATAAGATTTGTATCAACAGGTGGACAAATTGACTGCACTACTATAGATTTTTTTTTTGATAAATTACCAGTAAGTGTAATCTTACTTTCTCCATCAGGAAAAACCCTAACTTCTGATTTCACAAGATTAGCCTTTATTTTTCTAGATAATTTTCTTGCTAAATCCTCTGAAGATTTCCCTGCAATTACTGATATTTTACTCAACAAGAAAATGTGATTTAATGGGATTCTTAAGTTTTGAGAAAAATGAAACTAATCGTCTCCCTCTCCTCGTCCGATATCACCCATACCAAACTTATCAATTACTTTATTTCTGTCTGGATCTAGTTGACTAATCTCTTCAAATTCTCTCTTCTCATCTCCTTGATAGACAGTTCGAATTGGCCATGGAATTCTAATATCATATTTCTTAAATTCTTCATACATTATCATTCTCAAATCTGTTTTTGTTTTGAATTGAGCTCCATAATCTCTGACATAAAGCCACATTGAGAAATCGAGTGATGAGTCATTAAATTCATTAAATCTAACTACAGGTTGCGTAACTTCTGCATGAAGTTCTTTATCACAACCACAACTTGGTTTGTTTAAGTTTAGATATGGACATCTCTTTTGCCTTACAAGATGTCTTCCTTTACCATCTACAATTTCTCTCATTCCTCGTTGACCTACTTTTACCAAAATTGATGCAACTTGTCTAGGATTGTTTAGATAGGAAACTCCAACTTTTACAATTGCTGGAACCAATTTGTTTTCTTTAGAATAGTTTACAATCTGAGCATTAACTAACTGTCTAGTTGGAATAACTGCGATTGATTCATGTAATGCATCTCTGATATAAGTAACTCTAGTCGTGATTTTATGCACATATCCATTGTATCCTGTTTCTAGCTGAACTCTGTCTCCCTCGATGAAAATTTTGTCTTTTCTAATCATAATATATGCAAAATAATTCTGCATGGTTTCTTGTAATGCTAGACCCAATCCAATTGAGAATCCACCAGTGGCAGTGGCAAGGACAATCAAGTCAACTCCCCACCATGCAACAACACCCAAAATTGTTGCAATGAATATTCCTAATGGAAGAATCTGTTTAGCAGACTTTGGAAGACCTTCTCTCTTCTTTTTTGCATGTCCAGGAGGACGAGAGCTAGGAATTAGAGGTTCGTAGCTGTGTTCTCTTTTTTCTTCTCTCCATACATCAATGGGAAATATCTCATCTGGTTTTGCACCTGGCTTTAGCTTTCTACCTGATTGATTATTTCCTGTTATACAATTATTATAATATTTTTCATATTTTTCACGTTCTGATTTTTTCCACTCTTCAAATGGATTATCAACTAATTTTTCATATCCTCCAATCGGATTTCCTTTTGTTGTCCGGAAATGTTCCAAGTATTGCATTCCTTTTTCTGTTTTAAGTAATTCTTGGAAATCTTTATCATCGATATCTTCTGGAGTTTTATTTGGTGGAACCCACTTGTACAATTTGTGAAATAGATCATCTTTATCATCAATGAATCCTCTCATTTCAAACCAAGCATCAAAATCATTTTTTTCTAATATGGATTTGTCACGTTTAGTTAGAATGATTGGAATTAGGTGTGATATTGTATAACCAATTACTAAAATATTAAAAGTATTAAGAATTTTTGCAAAATGTTCATGTACAGATAGCTCTTCAACTTCAATTTCTGATACATCTCCAAACAAAACACCAGTTTGAGTGTGAACATTGATTGCTGTGATTAACGCAATTGCAAAAAAAGGCAGAACAGCTCTTCGTAAAAATCTTGAAAAATGTGGTCTTTTGTAATAAAATTTTTGTGAACCTACCCAAGATGAAAATTTTCTATATCCTATAACTATTCCAATAATACCTATTATCATTATGAAAAATGCTAGTTGAAGTGACTCAGATGATGCTAAAAGCTGTAAAACAGTTTCAAATTCTCCTCCAGAGATTTGTGATAATTCCTCTTCAGCCATGATTAATCACTATTCTAATCAAACTTATGTCCTAGAATACAAAGGTTAAGACATTTTATCATAAATTATTGAAATCAATATCAAATTTTTTACAAAATAGCACTTAAACCAGAAATTTTCTATATGAATATGAGGATGTAACCTTTAACAAGGGCAAACGTACTATTTACTAAATGACCCTTCAAGAGTCGATTTGGGACGAATCACCCTCACTAAAATCATATACATTATCAAATTTTCGCGATCTATCACAAATTCAGAATCTCTCTGAAGAAACTCAATTTGAAATGGAAGTTGTAGGAAATGTTTTGCCCTTTAAAGCAAACAACTATGTTGTTGAACAATTAATTGATTGGAACAATATACCTATTGATCCTATGTTTGTTTTAACTTTTCCCCAGAAAGGAATGCTAAAGCCAGACCATTATGAAAAAATGGCAACTATCTTAAAAAATAATTCAGATAAAAAAGAAATAGCATCTGCCGCAAATGAAATTCGTCTACAACTAAATCCACATCCCGCAGGACAAATGGAACTTAATGTTCCAACACTAAAGGATGGAACCAAGTTGTATGGTATGCAGCATAAATACAAAGAGACTTGTCTCTTCTTTCCAAGTCAAAGTCAAACTTGTCATGCATATTGTAGCTTTTGTTTTAGATGGCCACAATTTGTTGGAATGGATGAAATGAAATTTGCTATGAAAGAGGGTGAACAGCTTGTTCAATATCTTATAGAACATCCAGAGATTACCGATGTACTTTTTACAGGAGGTGATCCAATGATTATGAAAGCAAAAATATTTTCAAAATATATTGATATTTTAATTGATGCAAAACTTCCAAATCTTAAAACAATTAGAATTGGAACAAAATCTCTTTCTTATTGGCCTTACAAATTTTTAACAGATTCTGATTCTCAAGAAATGTTAGATATTTTTAGAAAGGTCACTGATAACGGATTACATCTTGCATTTATGGCCCACTTTAATCATCTAAATGAACTATCAACTGATTCTGTGAAAAGTGCAATAAAGGAAGTGAGATCAACTGGTGCAGAAATTAGAACTCAATCCCCTCTTTTGGCACATATTAATGATGATTCAGTAATGTGGGCTAAAATGTGGAGTAAGCAGGTCCAGTTGGGATGTATTCCATATTACATGTTTGTAGTTAGAGATACTGGCGCTCAACACTACTTTGGGGTTCCTTTAGTTAAGGCATTTGATATTTTCAGAAGAGCCTACTCTTCGGTAAGTGGATTGGCAAGAACTGTTCGTGGGCCAAGTATGTCTGCAACCCCCGGAAAAGTCCATGTTATTGGAACTGCAAACATAAGTGATCAGAAGATAATTGTTTTGAGATTTTTGCAGGGTAGAAATCCTGACTGGGTACAGGTTCCATTCTTTGCAAAATATGATGAAAACGCAATTTGGTTAGATGATTTAAAGCCTGCGTTTACTGAAAAATTCTTCTTTGAAGAAGAGATGAAGAATTTCAAAGCAAATAGTCTAAATCAAAATTATCCAGAATCTTAAAATTTACCTGACCTTATTGCCAAATCTATCTTACTAGATAGCATTAGTAAAATAATTTTCCAAAGATAGTAGTTGAATTCCGATCAAGTATTACAGACTATACAGGATGAAAATATTTCATTCATTGATTTTTGGTTTGTAGATATTTTTGGTGAACTTCATAATGTTGGTATACCAAGCTATGCAATTGATAAAAATAATTTTGTAAATGGACTTGAAAAATTGGATGCAAGTTCAATTGTTGGATTCAAATCAGTGAATAGCTCAGATATGATTTTAATGCCTGATCCAAATTCATTTAAAATTCTTCCAGGTGATTATGATCCAGGTAATAGAAAGAATGCAAGAATATTTTGTGATCTATATGACGGCAGTACAAACAAAGAATCAAGATATAATCGAGATTCTAGGGGAATTGCACATAAGGCATCAGAAAAAATCAAAGAATTTGGGATCACACATACCAACTGGGGACCTGAAATAGAATTTTTTGTTTTTGATAGCATTAGCGTTTATCCATCTCCCTATGCAGCTACTCACTCGGGAGGAGGTTCTGGTTATTCAATTGAATCTAAGGAATCACCATGGGCTAAAGGAAATGTAAGCACTGCTATAGATATCAAGGAAGGATACTATCCATCACAGCCCAAGGATACACTTGAAGGATTTAGAAAAGATGTATGTGATGATTTGTATAACTATTTTGGAATAAAAATTGAAGCAGAACACCATGAAGTAGCTACTTCTGGTCAATGTGAGATCAATTTAGTTTATGATGAAATGATTTTAATGGCAGATAATGTAATTGCTGTAAAAAATCTGGTAAAAGTTAAAGCTAAACGAAAAAACAAAGTTGCAACTTTTATGCCAAAGCCAATTTTTGGTGATAATGCATCTGCTATGCATACTCATCAAAGTTTATGGGATGGAACCACGAATGTAATGTATGATAAAGATGACGAAATAGCACAGATGAGTCAAATAGGAAGATACTATATTGGTGGAATCTTAAGTCACGCATCAGCTTTATGTGCAATCTCAAACCCCACAACAAATTCATACAAACGTCTTGTTCCTGGATTTGAGGCACCAGTCAATGTTTGTTGGGGTTTAGGAAACCGATCTACTGCAATTAGAGTTCCAATGTATAATAGAAATCAAGAAAAAAGCAAGAGAATTGAGTATCGTATTCCTGATCCAACTGCAAATATCTATCTGCTAGAAGCTTCATTATTGTTAGCAGGATTAGATGGAATTAAAAATAAAATTGATCCAGGTGATCCTATTGAAGAAAATGTATACAAACTTAGTACAGAAAAAAAACGGGAATATAATATTGGATCTCTCCCAGTATCACTGAAAGGTGCACTTGATTCTTTGGCCAGTGATTCAAATTTCTTAGAGGAAGTCTTTACAAGTGATTTCCTTGATAAATACTCCGAACTGAAATATAAAGAGTATACCGCATTCGCACAAACACCTACAGCTTGGGAAGTATCAATGTATGCAGATGCATAACTAGTACAAATATCAGAAAATTATGGAATTCAAACTCATTTAACGAAAACAAGTAGAACATTTTTAAAATCATATTTAGTTTTTTTAGTATTGAAATTAAAGTTCTTGACATTATTTTTATTAATTATTCCAGGTTTAGCTGCAACTGCAAATGCACACACTGTCGATTCTGTTGGAGAGTATAGAGTAGAAATTGGTTGGATGAATGAACCCGTTGTTTCTGGAGAAACAAATGCAATTGAATTCTATGTTAGTCCTCTTGAACCTAATTTAGATCTTGAAGATCAAGTTTTCAAAAATGGAATTACAGGATTGAAAAAAACAGTCAAAATACAATTAATCTATAAGGATCAAAGTATTACACTTCCTCTTTCTCCTGACCATAATGTTCCAGGGAAATATCATGCATTTGTTAATCCAACTATCTCTGGATTCTATCAGGCAAACATTTTAGGAACAATTGAAGACACTCCAATTAGTCTATCAATGCATCCACCAAAAGTTGATGAACGCGCTTACATAGAGTTTCCCGAACCATCTGATCTTACAATAACTCAAATGATTGATGGACACACTGCATTGATTGCCGACATAAAGGATTTGAAAGAATCAGTGAACAATCTAGAGGAGGCACAGCCAAATAATGTGGGGTATGCTGGTATTGGAGTTGGAATTATTGGAATTGCTATTGCAGTAGTTGCAATTATAAAATCCAGAAAGGCCTAGTCAGAATTTAAGACCTTGTCACGTTTTTTCATAATAATATAAAAAACTGCACCAATTCCTATAATTACAATTCCTACCAACACAACTTCAATTTCAAATTGTAATGCCATGTATACCGTTATCCCAAATCCGAATAATGGCAGAATGGGAAATTTTCCCACATTTATTGGAACTCGAAATGGTCTTTCCAGTTCAGGTTCAGTATAACGCAAAGCAATTACTGCTAGATTAATTACTGCAAATGTAATAACTACTGCAAAAACAGTAATGTTTGCCACAATAACAATATCTCCAACAAAAGCAAATCCTATTGATGTAATCAAAATTCCAACTACTGCAATCCAGGGTGTTTTTGTTTTAGAATGAATTTTGCTGAAGAATTGTGGTAATGAATTACTTTTTGCCATACCATACAAAATTCGTGCACCTGCAACCAATGTAATCAAAACAGTACTTGCTGTTGCAAAAAGGGCAATTAAAGATAAAGCAATACTCCCATTAGAACCTAAAACACTGTGAGCTACGTCTGCAAGTGGTGCTGAAGAAGATGCTAATTCTTCCCAATTTAAAACTCGAACTACAGATAACGAAACAAGAATGTAAACTATCCCAGTAATGACTATAGATAAAATAATAGCTCGTGGAATTGTTTTACGAGGTTTTTTTACTTCTTCAGCAACATTTGCCATATCCTCAAATCCAATAAAAGCAAAGAAAATTAAAACAAATGCAAGAATAATTCCTGTTGTGCCATTTGGTGCCTCAAAGTAATCTATAGGTTCAACAGTCTCGACAGTAAATCCAATAAATATTATTAGTATTAAGCCCCCTGCAGTTATTATTGCGAAAATTGTATTGGCCCATGTAGATTCTCTGATACCGATAAAATTTACTATTGATAAAACTCCAATTAAGAGAATTGCTACAAGTGTAATTGGCAAATCAATAAACTGAGTAAAATATCCTCCAAACCCTAAAGATACAGTTGCTGCAACTATAATCGATGTCATTGCAGTTAACCAACCAATAATAAATGCAAAAAAGTTATTTTTGAAAGCATTTTTCACAAATGTATATTCTGCAGCTGCCTTTGGAAATAAAGCTGATAGTTCAGCATAACTTAATCCCGCAAACATTGCAACAACTATCCCTAACAAAAAAGAAATCCACATTGAGTTTCCAGCAAAGCCTGCAGCTTCTCCAATTAAGACATAGATTCCTGCACCTAAAATTAACCCCACTCCATACATGGTTAGATGAAAAAGTCCCATGTGTCGCTTTAATTCAGACATATACTTCTAATCCTAACTAATTAGAAAATTTAATCCATATCCTACCATGTAGGCAACAACTGCCGCAATACCACCAATAATTAGCGTATTGACTCCTGAACGTATCATTGATTTTTTAACAATTTTTCCTTTTATCATTCCAACTAGAAAAAATGAAACAAGAACAGATATTGTAGAATAAACAAAGGCTTCTGAATTTGGTTCAACTCCTATCATCATGAAAACCATAAAGGGAATTAACGGAATTAGTCCGATTACATTAAAACCTACAAAAGTGCTTACAGAACTATCCATGGGATTCTTTTCATCCTCAATTAATCCTAATTCTTCTTTCATCATGGTGTCAATCCAAACCTTTCTTCTTGATGTAATTATTCGTACAACCTCCTCTAACAATTCATCTTTGAATCCTTTTTCTCTGTAAATATCCCTAATTTCATCTCGTTCTTGTTCTTCTAAATTATCAATTTCCCACTCTTCTTGTTTCCTTTTCATTTCTACAAATTCATTTCTAGCCTTCGATGCTTGATAATTTGCAGCAGCCATAGAAAATCCATCTGCAAACAAATTTGCAAATCCTAGAATCAAGATAATTCCAGAAGGTAGTGATGCACCTACTACTCCTGCAACTATAGCAAAAGTTGTCACTGCCCCATCAATAGATCCATAAATAAAATCGTCAAAATGCCATTTCATGATATTTGTAATTATGTTCTATTCATTGTTTTAATGTATTTTGAGAAATATTATTTTGCAATTGCCCTTGTAATGTCTGTTTTACTAATGATACCTGCAATTGATTGATTTCCATCTAATACTACCAAACCACTAACATTGTTTTCTAAAATTAGTTTACATGCATCAGACAAACTCTGATTAAATTTGATTGTGATTAATCCTTTAGTCATAACGTCTCTTGCTAATGAAATATTTCCAAATCCCTCCTTCGAAAGAAATCCTTTTCTGATTTGATCTGAAATGGTAAATCCTGAATCGTCTTCCTCACTTCCTAATTCAATAGAAATTCTAAACAGATTCCTAAATGAAATTACACCTACAGGATTTTCATTTTGATCCTTTACAATTATTCTTGATACTTTGTTTTCTAGCATCTTTTTTACAACTTTGAATAAAGGTGCTGCAGTATGTGTATAGACATATTCATGTGTCATATAGTCAACAACTTTATTTTCATCTGATATGTTATCTAAATAATATTTCACAAGATCTGTTTTGGTAAAAATACTCTTCAGTTCTTCCTCAGAACCCAATGCAAGAGAACTAACTTTTTTCTCAATCATTGTTTTAGCTGATTTTTGTGGAGATAGAGATTCTTCTGCAAACAATATTGATTTCATAATTTTTGTTATAGGGATATTATCTAATCCTTGTTTGGTTGTTTCAGTAAATAGGAATAATCCAACATCTTTTTCAGTAATAATGCCTACTGGCTTTCCACTATCCACGACAATTAATCTGCTAAGGTTATTTTCCAATAATTTTTTGATTACCTCAGAAATACTAGAATTCTTTAGAATTGAAATTGGTTTATTAGAAATATCCGAAACTGACATCATCTAGTCGATATCATTTTTCTATAAAAACAATTGACATAACTTTCATCACTGAATCTAGATTTATATCTCTAACAAATAACGAATTTCCAGAATTGAAAATCATAATTGTTTATATATTGAGTAATTTGGTTTAGTACTTATGGCAAAATTCAATAAAATTCTAGTACCTCTTGATGGTTCACCAAATTCGAATAGAGGATTAGATAGAGCAATTGAAATTGCAAAGAGCAGCAATGCTGAAATTACCGGATTTTATGTATTTCACTTACCTGTAACAGCAGGAATAAAATATACACAAAAAATGAAAGATGAAGCACAAGAAAAAGCTGTAAAGGCTATTGGTCCTGCAATGAACAGAACTCAAAAGGCTGGTGCCAAATTCAAATACATGACTGGTGGAGGCCGTACTGGCTCTGAAATTGTCAAATTTGCTGAAAAAGGAAAATTTGACATGATTGTAATTGGTGCAAGAGGTATGGGCGGTGCAAAAGAAACATTTCTTGGAAGCACATCAAACTATGTTATGCACAAAACAAAGATTCCTGTATTAGTTGTAAAATAGTTCAATTCGGACTTTTTTTCATTTTTATATCTTTGAAATTCTATATGTAATAACCTACAAGTATAGGAAATAAGAAAAATTAACTCTGTTGGTGTGAAGTGTGGTAGAAAACAATTATGATATTTTAGAAATAGCGGAAGGTTCAACTGAGAAAGAGATTCGAGATGCTTTTAGACGACTGGCTCTTCAATTTCACTCAGATCGTGGTGGAGAAAATGAGCAATTCATCAAAATTAAACAAGCATATGAGGATCTCAAAATTGGTAAAAAATATCCTGAAACAGATATTGAAAAAATAAAAAACTCAAAAGTATATTCCGGTGATACTGAAGCTGATGTTAGAAGAAAAAATCAGATTCTAGGTCAACAACTATCTAAGGAAATGAAAACTGCTGAAGAATGGGCAGCAGCCCTGAACAGATCAAATTCAACTGCAACAAGATTATTTGGTTCAAAAACTCTTGGCGAAATTGAACTCGAAAGAAAAGCAAACGGGTCTTTATCAATCAAAGGAAACTTTATGGCAGGAAGCCTAACTTATGATGGTTCAATAATTATGCAAGGAAGTATAACTAGTCCATCATGGACACAAGAATTTAAAACAAATATTCATCTAACTAGAGGAGATTTTAAATTTGTTGATCCTTTAGAAAATAAATATAAAATAGAAAACGGCGCTAAAATTACTGTAGATAATGGAGATGTTGTAGTAGGAAACATCTTCGGCCGAAAATTTAAGGTTGAAGATCCAGAAGGAAGAGTTGGTATCTATCAAACTCTAGAACAGAGAACACATATTTCGGCCCCAAATGGAAAAATTGTTACTGAAAACGTGGTAAATACAGTTAGACTTGATGCTGATACAATTATTATTCTTAATGTAGAAGATGATGTAATAATATCTGCACGTGAAATTTTATTTTATGGAGGAAAACTTACCTATGATTCTGTAATCGAATTAAAACAGGGCGGTTCAATACGATTTTTTGAAAACTTTTCTATTCAAGGATTAAGTGGTGATGCTATAATCAAACTTGAAAATGGTAAAGAAATTCGATTGTTTGATGTAAAAACCAAAAAAATCAGAGATTTAGCTGATGAATTTGTACCAGACAGGGATAATTATGGAAAAGATGCCACCATGGTTGGGCATGGATTTACAATTACATATAATATGTTAGATAATCTCTCAAAGAAACCAACTAAAAAACAAAAAAGTGGCTGGGCATCTAAATTTGGTTTTTCTAAGAAATAATCAATTCCCATCTTTTTTGGCATTATAAAAAAGAGAACTGTTAATTTAATTATTGATTATTTCGCTCCAAAACTATCTAATATTTTTCTTCTAACTTCAAAAATACTGTAACCATATTTTTGCTTCATTTCTATTACGCATAATTGTACAAACTCATATTCAGGAAAATCCTTTAAAATTTCATACATATTAATTCCAACTACTAAGCTATTTTTTGGACAAAGTGAATTAATTTTAAAGCATCGATTAACTGTGGGTCCGAAAATATCAGATATGTTAGAAGTAGTACTTTGAGCTACCTTTACAGAACCATATGTCATACTAATTTTATAATCTAATTCAGGCATGTTTTTTTCTTCGAGTTGTTTTTTTAGTTCGTTATGGGATTCAATCATAGATAAACAACATTCTAAAATATTTTTCATTACTGTAGAATCATTAGGATCAACATTTGAAAATCTAAACATTAAAGCATCTCCAATATTCTTTACTACTTCTCCATTATGTTTACGAACAATTTCTGCCATAAAGTTTAGAAAGATTTCATACAGCTTTGTAATATCATCATCTGATAATTTATCTGAAATTTTAGTAGAATCTTTCATGTCAATTACTCCCACACAATCATTTTGTACATGCTGAGAAAATTTCAGCAAAATACCTTCCTGTTGTTTTATCACTTCTTCTTGTTCTTTGATCTCAATTAATGACTCTTGTAGTTTTTGTGCCATCAAATCAAAAGCATGAGATAACTCTCCTATCTCGTCTCTTGTTCTAATATCAGTTCTTACATCAAAGTTTCCACTTGCAATTTTATTTGCAGCACTTTTCAATTTAATCAAGGGTCTTGAAAATGATTTTGATATTACAAAAGCTGCTATTCCCATTCCTATGGTAATTGCTACTCCTGTCTGAAAAATCCTATCTTGTAAAATATCTATTGGTTTTTCTACTTCTGCTTTATCAATTTCTGCAATCAAAACAATCCCTAAATCATCTGCACAATAAGAAGATCCATAGATTTGGGTATCTCTATAATCTGGATAAAATCCTAAATGATCTTGTCCTTCACTAAAACATTTTTGAACGCCTAACGTATCTACTATCTGTTGGAATACTGCGTTCTCAAAAAATCTAGATTCTGATAACATCAGATACTCATTATTTACTATGTATACTTCTCCTGTTTCTCCTAGTCCACTTCTGTTTAGTAAAATGTTATCAATTGCAGCTGTTCTCATTCTTGAAATTATTACCCCTATTGGTTCATCTCCTTTTTTACTGTCGTCAGCAAAAACTGGAGAAACAACAATCATTTTTTTACCAGCTTCAGTTGGCTCAAATTCAATAAATGATTCTTTTAATCCTTTTTGGAAAAGAGTATTTTCACCAAAATCCTCATCTGTTATCCCGCCTAAAGAAAAGAAAACTTCTCCATTGATACCAATTATCTTTACATCTTCAAATCCTATGGAGAATCCAATTAGTTCTTGAAATGCCTGAACTTGAATTAAAAAATCCCTGCGATTCAATTCCTTGATTTCTTTTAACTTATCTTTAGGAATTTCATTTATCTCTGAAATTAAAAGCTGAATCATCGGATCACTTGCTAAAATATTATTTTGCTCAATTCTTGACTCAAAGAGTAGTCTCAGAGTCTCCCCCCGTACTGTCGATTCCCCTAACAGCTGATCTCCTGCTCGTTGTTTTAGAATCTCATCAGCATAATTAAAACTAAGATATCCTGTAATTGAAAGAGCAACAACAGATACGATCATTACCATGAAAATGAGTTTTTTATCAAGATTAAATGAGATTGACAATTTCTTCTATGTTTATTTTATATGAATATCAAGGCTTTTAATTTTCTTGAATATGTTATGCCTAAAAGTGATTCTTTGAGTTGATAATTACTTTCTATTACTGAAAATAACCCTTAGTATTTAATTAGCAAATTACCATTTTAGAATCGTGAAATTTCTTATCCTATTTTCAACATTAGTCGTTTTATCTTTAACGTCTACTGCATATGCCGATGAATATTTTATCGATATTCCATTTGGTGCCTACAATCCTGAATTAAATACTCCTGCAGATGTCTGGTATGATCCACCTCAAATGTTTGCTACTGTTGGTGATACAATTACTTGGTACAACGACGACAAAGAAGGTCATACAGTTACTAGTGGAGAAGGATCAGGCAGATTTGGCTGGATGAGTGATAATTTTGGAAAGGCTGATGGTTATTTTGATAGTGATCGATTCATGCCAGGCGAATCCTGGTCATATAAATTTGAAGAATCAGGTACCTACTCATACTATTGTATAATTCATCCTTGGATGGAAGGAGTAGTAATTGTCGAAAAAGAGATTCCAGATTATCCCCATGATGCAACAGGTAAAAAATTAGAATTTCCACTTTTACAATATACTCCAGATAGAAACATAGAAGTTAATCTAACATGGGATCCACCTATTATCAAAACTCATGAAAAAATCCAATTTGTATATCAATTTTATGACCCTCAAACAAATTCTAATCTTGCAAAAATGAAATACGATTTCATTATATTTCAAAATGGAAAAGAAATTTTTCATGATGAGGGAATAAACCAGATAGGTGGCGATTATAGAAATTTTATTTTTAGTGATTCTGGATCAGTCATTATTAGAATGGAAGGAATTCATTCACCCTCAATTTTAGCTGATGAAGGTGTAACTGTATCTGGAAATGTAGAAAATAAAGTACAAAGATCAGTTGATTTTACTACATTTCTATATGTTAATCATGATAAAGTAACTCATAAGATTTATCAAATCAACACTACACCGAGACTAACAATCTACAAAAAGACGATCTTATGCCGTTTTTGATTTCTGGTAGATTATTTATCATTTCTTGATTAAAGAGAAAACCAGATATTCCACAAAGCCTGGTGCTGTCAAAATCTAAAATAAGAAAAAGAAATTAAAAAATGATTGAACTAATCTAGTCGACTAATTCGGTCCAACCTTTTACGAAGACTGAGTCCTTATGGAGTGGGACTGGTTGTCCAACAGTAAAGTCCATTGGTCTCATCCAAAAGATTGCTTTTGTTGGGCATACACCGATGCATGCACCATCAGTAATACATCTCTCTGGATAGAATACAAATGCTTTACCTCTCTTCCAGCCTTCGACTGGTTTTACTCTAAGTACATCTGGTCCCAATGTGGTACAGATTTCTACACATAGTGCGCATCCGATACACATTTGTTCACTGATGTCTGGAAGTATTGCTACTGGCATAACAGAATTAACTCTTAATTTGGCATTAATATAATTTGCTTAAAATCATCTTGTTATAACGGCGTTTCAAATTTTATAACGGCGTTTAAATTTTGATCGCACAAAACCAATTATCTTCATATTCAATTTTGAATATTCTTGGGTTTGCATTATTTACTGAAAAGTGCTGATCACTAATTTATTTTCAACTTCTTTAAGAAAATAAACTCCAGTTTTACCTGATTTTATGATCTGGTTGCCTCCTGGTGACAATCCCCACTGATTATTTTCTTTCTTCCTTGCCATTGCAGTTATAACAACAGATGAATTTGTGCATCTTCCAAGAGAGGAGAGTAGCATAATACATGCGTTGATGAATCTAGCAGAAGCAAGATCATCAAACATATTGTAAACTCCATTAAGCGAATCAATCACAATTAGGAATTTCTCTTTTGATACTTCAGAGATAATTTCTGATACTTTTTCTTTCCAACTATTCTTATTCGGATGGAAAATTGTTACATTGTCTTTTTCTTGAATCATTCCTGATTCAACATATCCAGTATAAAGTAGATCCATATCCACAAAAATAATTGAATTTTCGCTAGAGTTGATTAGTCTGTTAAGAAATTCTGCTTTATGAAAAGGCTCTGAACATAATACTATGCTTGGTATATTTTGCTCAAATTTATTTTGAATATTTACTAAATTATTATCTAAAATCTGCTCAGAACTTTTATCCAACAGCATTTTAGTATTCTACAGATATAATAATGAATTTAACCTCAAAAGATATCTCAAATGATTTTCCTACCTCAGAGAAAATCTATCTAAACAATGCATCTGTTTCTCTAATGCCTTCCCAAAGTATTGAAGCCATGAAAGAATTTCTAATCACATACAACTCTATTGGTCCTGATTCTAAGGATTCAGAACCATTTGTTACTGAAAAACTGCAAAATGTTAGAAAAATAATTGCAAAAATCATCTCCTGCCAACCTGATGAAGTTGTTCTTACTCAAAGTACAACTGATGGTATCAATATTGTGGCAAATGGTCTTTCTTTTGATAATAGATCTAACATTATAATTCGTGGAATGACACATGAACATCATTCAAACTTTTATCCTTGGATTAAATTAAAAGAAAAAATCTCAATAAAAAATCTCCCTATAGACATAAATGGTTTTTTCAAATTAGATGATTTAGAATCCTACATTGATGATAGCACAAAATTAGTAGCTCTTAGTCATGCCTTGTATAATACTGGCTCTATATTACCTGTAGAGGAAATTGGAAAAATTCTTCAAAACAGGGTTCCATTCTTTATTGATAGCGCACAGACTGTGGGGTGTATTGGTGATATCGATGTATCTAAGATTAAATGTGATTTTATGTCCTTTAATGGTTCTAAATGGCTTTGTGGCCCTATGGGTACTGGCTTATTTTACTGTAATAGAAAGTCAAGTGAATTATTAGAACCAATAACAATTGGTGGGGAATCTGCAATTATCTATGATGATACAAGTCTTGCTTTCAAAGAATTACCAGATAAATTTCAAACAGGTTTTAGAAATTATGTTGGAATAGTTGGACTGGAATCATCTGCAAGATATTTGCTAAATTTTGGTATGAAAAACATTCATAAAAAAAATCAATCCTTGTCAAAACTTTTCAGAGAAGAATTATCAAAAATTTCAAATATTATCTTGTATGGACCAGAAGATCCAAATGACAGAACCAGTATCATCTCTTTTAATATCAAAGGATTTGATTCACAAGAAATAGTAGATCGACTTGAAAAACAAAATATTATTTTGGCAGTAAGAGAAATTATGAAAAAAAAGATTGTACGAGCATCTCCTCATTTTTTTAACTCTGAATCAGAAATGCTTCAGGTAATTGATGCAATAAAGAAACTATAGATTTTCTTGTTCTTCTATTACCATCATAGTTAAAGTTGATTGAACTTTGCTGATTTTTCTGATTTTGTTGGTGATAATTCCACGTAATTTTTCAGCATCATCAGAGGACATCTTTAAGACTATATCGTATACTCCATAGACACCTTGAATCTCATATATTACATCCTTATCTGTAAGAATTTGTTTTACTTCATTAATAATTGACTCATCTGATCCTAAATCAGAATTTAATAGAACATATGCAGTAGACACATGCAATTTTTCATCAAACAGTATTTAACCTTTCATAGTTCAAAAACTGATTAATTACCAGTACATTATACTGATGTGAAACCAATCGACCTTACGCTAACAATATCAAAATCTATTCCAACCTTTCCTAATTCTCCGAAACCACAATTCCTTCTTTGGTCTAACATCAAAGACGATGGATATAACCTTGAACTGTTATTCCTAAGTTCCCACACTGGTACTCATCTCGATGCACCATATCATTTTGTTAAAAATGGAATCAAAATCAATCAAATCCCACTTGATCGACTCATAGGAAAAGCTATTCTGATTAAACTCCAAAAAACTAAGAATGTCCCCATAATCAAATCAGACATTATTTCATTTGAAAAAAAGAATGGAAAAATCCTCAATCATTCATCTGTCTTTTTTTTTACCGCATGGCAAAAAAATCTGAAAAAAGATAACTATTTCACAGAAAATCCTGGGTTGAGCATATCAGCTGCAAAATATCTTGCATCAAAAAAAGTCAATCTAGTTGGCATAGATTCTCCAAGTATAGATCTTGGAAAAGATGAATCATTTAGTGTTCATCATATTTTATCCAAAAACAATATTTTGATTGTAGAGAATTTAACAAACTTGAATAAAATTTCATCAAAAGAATTCAATTTTATAATTCTTCCATTAAAGCTAAAAAATGCTACAGGTTCTCCTGTAAGAGCAATAGCATCATAATTTAGTCTATTTCTATTTCGTAACGCTAAAAATGTAGTAAATATGAATATCTAATATGAGTAAACCCGGAAATATCTGGAGAAAGGTTCATGGGAAAATTACAAAAAGACCAACTAATTTTTCCTGGTTAATTGAAGAAAAACTAGCTGGTTCTGGAATGCCAACAAGTTTCGATGAATTTGATTGGCTTGTAAACCAAGGAATAAAATCAATTGTTACTATGACTGAAAACGCTCTACCTGATAACTGGGTACAAGATATTGATTATTTACATGTGCCAACTCCTGATCTTACTGCTCCAGATATGGATAAAATTAATTCAGCAGTAGACTTTATTCATGAACAAATTAAAAACGATCAAGCAGTAATGGTTCACTGTGCGGCTGGAATGGGAAGAGCAGGAACGATTCTTGCATGCTACTTTGTAAAATATAAAAAATTTTCAGCTGATGAAGCAATTAAAAAAATTCGAGATGAAAGACCTGGCTCTATTCAATCTGAAATACAAGAATTGGCTATTGATTTTTATGAAAAACATGTAAAAAATTAGTTTAGACAAATTCTGAAACTAATTTTCCATCGACGACTTTGATCTTTAATGTTTTATTATCTTGAAAAATTAAAGTTAATCCTCCTTCAGAATCAGGATCCTCAACCTTTACAAGTTCTATCATTTTGATTGGATCAAATTTTTCCATTCATGTTCACTTATTCTGGAATCGATACGGTCTCAATCTTTCCATCAATTGCTTTGATGAACAAAAACCTATTGTCTTTAAAGATAAAGGTAATTCCACCTTCTTTATCTGGTTCTTCTACCTCAAGTATTGGTTGCCCTAACAAACCATCATATTTTGCCATATTAATCCAACGAAAAAGTTCCTTATATCCCTAATTGAATTAAAGGTCTTCTGATGACCAAATCTTCAGTTACATATAGATCTAAAATTAGAAAGCCAATTGACCAAGAAATTTAGTAAAATATTTTGTTTGTAGGATAATTTTAGAAGGATAATGTAATCGAATCACTAAAATATGTTAAATTTTTAGCAATCTCGTGAAGATCCCTATTTTACTCACATTATTTACTGTTATTTCCTTATTGACTATTAGCTCTGTTGGTTCTGTATATGCTCAAGATAATGTTAATGTAGAAGAAGAAAAAATGATTGCACTTGTTGGAACTGGTGTGGATCCTGACAATGATGACTTGACTTACCTTTGGGAACAAACTAGTGGAGAACTAGTCGAATTATCTGCTAATAATATTCTAGAGCCACATTTTCTTGCTCCTTCAGTAGATAACGGTCAAACAAAAACTCTTAGCTTTATGTTAACTGTATCTGATCCATTCGGCGGTTCAAGCCAAGAATCTGTTAATGTTATAGTAAATCCAGTTAATCATGCTCCCACTGTAAGTGCAGGAAGAGATAAAATTACTTTCCCATCAGTTAATGCAGTTACTATATTTTCTGATGCACACGATAGTGATGGTGACTTTTTAACATATTCTTGGAAACAATTAGCAGGCCAAAATGCATCAGTTGAGGATATGAATTTAAAACATCTAACAATTGATGGATCTCAGTTAGACTTTACCGATTTTATTCCTTTAACATTTGAAGTAACAGTTGATGATGGATTTGGAGGAACTGATTCTGATACGGTTGATCTATTCTTATCAACATTTTCTTCTAGTAATCTATCGCTTACAGTGGATGCAGGACCAATTCAAGTTGTAGATGAAGGTTCTAGAGTTACTCTACATGGAGATGGTTGGGAAATTAACAATAAGCCTATTACATTCTCTTGGGTACAGCATTTAGGTCCAACAGTTGCATTATCTTCTACTGTAAGTCCTACTCCAACTTTTACAGCGCCTAATATTGACGATGAACAGGCCATAGTGTTATCTTTCATACTAACAGGTTATGTGCCTGGCAGTGGATACGCCCAAGATACTGCTATTGTTAAAGTATTACCTGTTAATCATCCTCCAATGGCAGATGCAGGACCTGACCAAACTGTACGTGAATTCTCACGAGTCAAATTAGTGGGAGAAGGATCTGATCCTGACGGTGATAGAATAATATATTCTTGGAGCCAAACATCTGGCCCTGAAGTGACATACAACGTATTTTCCACTGAATTATCTTTCGTTGCACCTGATGTTTCTACAGATGAAACCATATCTTTGGAATTTGAGTTAAGTGTAAGAGATTCTCATGGTGCAGTTACAACTGATACTGTAATTGTTTCAGTAAATGCTATAAATCATCCTCCAACTGCAAATGCAGGACCTGACCAAACTGTACGTGAAAACACTACTGTACAATTATCTGGATTAGGATTTGATTCTGATGGAGATGCATTAACATATTCTTGGACTCAGAAATCTGGCGCAAAAGCTGACATATCTCAATCTGAAACATCACTCACCTTTGTAGCACCAAGTGGATTACCAAACAAAACATCAGTTATGGTGTTTGAATTCCAAGTATCAGATTCCTATGGTGGCTCAGACACTGATTCTGTAAATGTAATGGTTGTTGCTGCTAATAATGGCCCATCTGCAAATGCGGGACCAGACCGTGAAGTTGACGAAAATTCCACATTAACTTTATCATGTGTTGGAAATGATCCTGATGGTGATTCATTAACGTATACTTGGAGACAAATTTCTGGCACACCAGTAGAAATGATTAATCCAAACAGTTCAATACTTAGCTTTGTATCCCCAGCTGTAGTCAAAACAACAATTCTAGAGTTTGAATGTACCGTAACTGATGGAGAGCTCTCTAGTTCTGATTCGGTCATGGTCACTGTAAACAACATTTTGAATTTGGATATTGTAGCAGATGCTGGAGATGACAGAATAGTAAATGAAAACAGATCACTTTCTCTTGATGGAAGTGGAAGTTATGATCCTGAAAAACAACCATTGAAATATTCTTGGGTTCAGTTATCTGGAGAATCTGTTTCATTAAATAATGTAAGCAGTATTACTCCTAGCTTTACATCACCTACCGTTAAAAATGGAGAAATTAAGGTACTTGAATTTGAGTTAACCGTATCTGATGATAATGGACGTGTTGACTTTGATACAGTAATTATCACAGTGGATCCAATTAACGCTCCACCAGAGGCTACAGCTACTGCAAAACAGATTTCATAATAATTTTTGAGATATTTTATTATCTTGATTTAAAAGTCTTATAAAATTTTGAAAATTTCAAAGACAAAAAAGTTGATCTTGCTAAAAGACAATAAAATTATCTAAATTTGTTACAAGGATGCTAGAAAAGATATTTCACAATAAAGGAATTTTTTGTAAAAAATTTTAGATTCTTCCTTTCGATGCTATGATATTAACAATATCTGATTTTGTTATTATGCCAACTAATTTTTTATCCCGTATCACGGGAAGCCCACTAATTCCATGCCTGATCATCATGATTGCAGCTGTATATACAACATCGTTTGAAGAAACAACAAAAGGATCTTTTGTCATGATATCTTTTGCGGAAAACGTAAGCAAGTAACTTAGCTTATTTACATTAAATTCATTGAGTTGCGAATTCCAAAAAATCTCAGATCTTTCTGCAGGATCTGTAAACTCTTTATGTAAATCAAAAGTTTTTGCAGGAACAAAGTCTCGATGAGTAATAATTCCTACAGGAATTTTATTTTTTGATACAATTACTCTACTGATTTTGTTATTGAGCAGAATACTCTCAACTTCAAATATCGAGTCATTAGGAGATACTGTGATTAAGTTTTTTGTCATGATTTTTGATATAGGCAATGATGCAGTACTCTGAATTAGAAAAGTAGATACAAGATCTGTTTTTGTTACCACTCCAACTAGTTTACCTCTAGGATTCTTTACAATAACTGAACTAATATCATGTTTTTTCATTAATTTTGCACAATCATAAATTGATTCCTCAGGCTGTATTGTGATCAAATCTTTTGACATTATATCACGAACATAGATTTTTGCAATTGGTTTTCCACTAAAAACTGAAACACTTTTTGAGATATCTTTCTCAGTAACAATTCCTACAGGTTTATTATTGAACTTAATGATCAATCTTCCAATTCTATGTCTAATCAAAATATCTCGAGCATCTAAGATGCTGGTATTGGGAGGAATTGAGATTGGTTGCTTGATGATCGATTTTAATTCTACGGGAATATTTACTAGAATTTTTGGTTGTCTTTTGCGTTTCATTAAAAATTTATAATTACTTTCTTATATCAACATCCGATAAAATATCAATTATGAGAATATTGATGTCATTTAATAATCAATTATGTCACAATTTATCTTTATCAAAAAATATTATAGTTTTTTAGAATTTAATAATTATTAATTTCTTCATATAATTTTTTAATATATAATTGAATTCATCATAATCATATTTATTTTTGGTAAATTATCTAAAAACCATTATTTTTACAAAACATTCAGATCATGTAACAGTTAGCAGCTGTAATACCTTGAGAAAATGCATAAAGTAAATCAAAAAATTCCTTTAATCATTATTATCTGTCATAAATTTAATTTAACAGCAATGATTTAAATAATTACTGATAAAAAACACAAGTTATTATCAAAGGCAGATCTTGGATCACATACTAATTGATTGTGATCTCAATTTCTCTGGAGTTATTTTTGACATTTCCAGGTTCTGTATAATCATGTTTTTGCCACGATGCAAATGCTTCAGCTAAAATTTTATGCTTACCTTTTCCCAAGTCTAAACCTTTGAATACAAATTTTTCATCGAAGTCAAATAATTCTTGTCTTACCTCTTCTTCTGAAAGTCTGATAAATGGCTCAAAATTTTTGGCTACCTGAACCCAAATTCTTCTATCTTTCATTGGATTGACAAGTTTTGGATTTCTTGTCCAAAAAATTGATGCTTTTTTGTAGGTATCAATTGTTCTTCCCAATTCCTTCTTTCTGAATCCTCCTGATGTCAATTTTGTTCCATATTTCAATTTGAATGAAACATCATTATTGTTGTATGCTTTTGTCCAATTTGCCTCATTAAACGCCTCCCTAAGGCCTCCCTCAAGTGAAAATTGGACATTAATCTCAACATTTTCATCAGATGAGTAAACATCCTTGGATTTTATTAACACAATCTCTGAAATCTTGCTTTCTCCCATTCTAACCGCTCATAATGATTTATATCCACAATAAGTGCTTTTTCCGATTACATGAACGCTCAAGTGATTAGTTCTGAACCCAAAGAAATCAATCTCTCAATCACAGAGACTGATATAGGAATTTTATACATTATTCAACATGAGCTTCTAAAGGAATCAAATATCGATTTTGCAGGTGTTATTGTAAAACATCCCCTTACTAATGAATGTTGGATGAAAATCAATTCTAGTACAAAGCCACTAGGAGAAATCAAAAAAGCAACTGATTCCGCAAAAAAAATGGCAGAAGAATTCAAACAATTATTTAATTCTAAAATTAAGGTAAATTAGATTGAAGTTTTGCCCCGAATGTGAGGTTAAATTAAAAAAGAGTAGCTCTGGTCTTCAATGTTCAAAATGCGGTTATACTGAAGGACAAAAAATAAAACAGACAAAAAAAGTTCTCGATGACCAAGAACCAAACAAAGAGTTTAATGTTTTTGAAGGAAATGAAGGAGAAGAATCACTTCCAACAATTAAAATAGAATGTGAAAAATGTGGTAATGATGAAGCAGTATGGTGGATGCTTCAAACAAGAAGTGCGGATGAACCAACAACTCAATTTTATCGCTGTTCAAAATGCAAATACACTTGGCGTAATTACGCATAACGTTTAACTTGAACGTAAAGTCAACAAAGTTGATTTGACTTTTGGAGCAAAAACAAGTGGTTCAGACGATCTTAAGGCGATAATTTCTGCAATATCCACCCTTGTTGAAGAAGCTACTTTTGTTGCAACAGCAGAAGGTATCACTTTTAGAGGAATGGATCCATCACATGTTGCACTTATTGATATATCCTGGCCCAATTCTGCATTTGAAAAATACGAATGTGATAGTGATATTAAATTTGGAGTAAGAATAGATGAATTTTCAAAACTTATCAAAAGAGCAGAAAAAAAAGATAGTATTAAGATTAGTATCTCTGAACAAAATATGTTACTTGTAACAGTTGGGAAAAATAAAAAATATAAAATGCGATTAATTGAAAGTTCTGCAACCGATACTCCACTGCCAAAAATTCCATATGATTCAAAAATTATATTATCTTCTTCAAAGTTTGATAAGATTCTTGGTGATGTACAGGTTGTCTCTGACTATCTAACAATCCAAACCTATGATTCAAAAGCAGACTTTTCGGGAAAAGGTGACTCTGGTGAAGTCACAATTGATCTTGATAAAGATGATGAAGATATTGAAGAAATTTCTTCAAAAGAAGATAGTATTGGTACTTACAGCCTAGAGTATCTTAATCCAGTTGTAAAAGCAGTAGGAACTACTGCAGGCTTTATTACATGTGAATTTTCAAGCGCAAAACCTCTTAGAATTGAATTCAAGGTGGCAAATATTGGCAGAATTCACTTTTACTTGGCTCCACGCGTGGAAAGTTAAAGCATTTAAAGATTAACTAATTCAGATATTTTGAATTGAGACTAGTTATAAAATATGGTGGAACATCAATTTCTACCGCCAAAGATATTCAAGCTGTATCTAATCACATTAATACATTATCAAAGAAACATCAAATTGTAGTTGTTTGTTCTGCAATAAATGGAACAACTGATGATCTAATAGAAATATCTGAGTCAATACAAAAAGAAAATAAATCCAAAGCTGAACAACTTGCATCAAAAATTATCAATAGACATAAACAATTAGCAAAACAGACAATCAAAAAATCTGATGTGCAAAAAAAATTATTAAAAAAATTAGATCAAGACTTTGCAGAACTTCTTGCATTAATTGATGGAATGGTATTGTTAGGCGAAGTTACTCCCAGATCAATGGATTATCTGATTTCATTTGGTGAAAGATTATCAATAAAGTTAGTTTCATCAGCAATTAATGATTCAGGCAAAAAATCAATCCCTCTAACTGGAAAAGAAGTAGGAATTGTAACTGATTCTAACTTTGGTGAATCTAGACCTCTTATGGATACAACTAGACTTAGAGTATCAAAGACAGTTGATACTTTGTTCTCTAATAAAACAATCTCTGTTGTAGGAGGATTTACAGGTGCAGATCAACATGGACACATAACTACATTTGGTAGAGGAGGTTCCGATTATTCTGCTACCACCATTGGTTCTTGTATTAAAGCAGATGAAATCTGGTTAATGAGTGATGTGAATGGACTAATGACAGCAGATCCAAAAATTGTCAAAAATGCAAAATTACTCAAAGAAGTATCATACATAGAAGCAATTGAAATGGCTTTATTTGGTGCAAAGCAGATACATCCACGAACATTTGAGCCTCTTCTAACAAAGAAAATCCCAATGAAGATTAGAAGTTCTTTTAATGTAAAAAATGAAGGAACTTTGGTAACTGTGTCTCCTTCTTCATCTGTTAAAAATACGGTAAAATGTGTCAGTAATGTTCGAAATAATGGATTAATTGATATCCAAGGGGGTAGCATGGTTGGAACCCCAGGAACCGCAGCCAAGATATTTGCAACATTAGCAAAATCTGGAATCAATGTAATGATGATCTCTCAAAATCCTTCAGAATCAAGCATTACAATTGTGGTAAAGAATACTGATCTTGATAAAGCAGTTAGTGCATTAGAAATGGAATTATTGGGAAAAATTATCAAAAAATTAGAAGTTACTACAGATGTAGCAATAATTGCATTAATCGGTTCAGGAATGCGAGGAACTGTTGGAGTTGCTTCAAAAGTTTTTGGAGCAATTGAAAAAAATAAAGTTAATGTATCAATGATTACTCAAGGATCATCTGAGCTTAATCTTGCATTTGTTGTAAAAAATTCTGATACAAATGCAGCAGTACGAGCTCTACATAATGAATTTGAACTTGACAAAATCAATTAAGATAAAATCATTTAAGGGAAAAAATACAATCAAATTTATTGAAAAAACTCATTATTGTTTTGATTATTGGAATTGTTGCTATTAGTTTAATTTCTCTTTCTTCAATGTCTGATCAATTTGTAGATGCAGGATCTAGAAAAAAAATTCACTTTACTCAAACTATTACATCTTCTCAAGATCCAGGACAAGGACATGAAAATCATCAATTAGCAATTTTTCTGTGGCCAAATGAAGGAACTCTTTATGATGGTTCTATGACATTTACCTCAAGTGATTCTGTTCAGGTCGTTGTTTTACATGAAATTAACTTAGAGGAGATAAAAGGTCAACCTACCTGGACTGTTGATGGAAATATTGTTTATGGCTTATCTCTGATTGGTTTAGAGGAAAAATCTGGTTCTTTAGAGTTTACAGGAGCTGCATTAGCATTACATTCACCAAATTCAAAAGAATTTACTGCAACTGTAAGCGTTGATGGTTGGATACGAGGACAACCTACTGAAGTAATAATGCAAAAAATTGAATTAGAAAAAGATCCTTCATTGTTACTTTCAAGAGCAAATGTTCCAGCTATAATACCCATGCACAAAGGAATCTATGAGGCAAACCAGATCCTTTATATTTTAACTGATGGAAGTGATGAAGAATATACAAAAATTCTCTCAGAAAAACAAGATTGGAATGTTGAATTTTCTCCACCAATGGCAGACATACCAGAAGATTCTCTTCAAAAATTATTCGTCTTTAAAAATGGAATTAGAGGTGATGGAATTTATGGATTTCAAGCTGAGCTGTTTTCCAGTACTCCATCTCAAGAATCAGAATATAGCGCCTTGAGTTCTGTAATTGAAGTTACATGGAAAACAGGTCAAAAAGCAACATTCTTTGAATCTATAGCAGATGTAATTGCCGCAGAAGAAGGTGGTAGAGTTGAATTTAATGAGACAGAAATTATTCTTAACACACCTCAAATTGTTTGGCCTGATGGACAGATGAAAGTACGTTCTGACAAAAAAATTACAGATGAGATGCCATATGGCGGAGGCCAAATAATTGAAATTAATGAAGAGGAATTGACTGTAACCTTTGTAGCCCATAGAGGTTGGGGACCTGATGGACGAACTATTTACTATATTGTTACTGATGCTACCCCCTCAGGGCCTGCAGAAACAATGGGAGTTGTTTCATCTCCTAATTCTGCAAATCTAATAGCTAATTCTGGAGCAGTAGATCTTTTCCAATTTAAGAATGGCATTAAAGGCTCTGGCCCGTTGGGATTTCAAGCAGGAATTGCTAATGCAGCACTTGGTGATTCTAATTATAGTCCAATGTGGCGAATATATTTAGTTGAATGGAATGATACGAAATCCGCAAAAATTCTAGAGACAAAATCTGATATTGATTCGTTTCGTGCAGACAACTTGATATCTACAAGTATTGCACGACCGACCAATAGTGATCATATAGTTAATTGTCCCTTCATTGATCCATTCCAATAGAAATTTTACTAAACGGATAAATTACTTGATAAAAAATTTGTTTTAAGATTGACTGGTAAACTCTACATTGTTGGTGTTGGCCCTGGTCATCATGATCACATGACATTTCGGGCAAAAGAAGTAATTTCTGAAAGTGATACAATTGTAGGCTATGAAACTTATGTTAATTTGGTTCAAGATCTCATTGAGGGTAAAACAATTTACCGGTATGCAATGACACAAGAAGTTGAAAGAGCTCATCAATGCATTGATCTGGCAAAATCAGGAAAAATTGTTTCACTTGTATCAAGTGGCGATCCTGGAATTTATGGGATGGCTGGATTAATTTATGAAACACTGGCTGAAACTGGCTGGAATCCTAAAGATGAACTCCAAGTTGAGATCATTCCAGGAGTATCTGCATTGAATTCTTGTGCCTCAATAGTTGGTTCACCGCTGATGACTGATTTTGCAGTTGTTAGTATGAGTGATTTGTTAGTTCCATGGAAAATTATTCAAAAAAGAGTTGAAGCTGCAGCACAAGGTGATTTTGTTATTGTCATTTATAATCCAGCTAGCAAAAAAAGGATTCATCAATTAGAAGACACTAGAAAAATTCTTTTAAGATATCGAAAACCAACAACACCTGTTGCAATTATCAAAGGAGCATTTAGAGAATCAGAAACAATTGTTATGACTGATTTGGAAAATTTGCCCAATCATTCAGATAAACTAGGCATGATCAGTACTGTAATTATTGGAAATTCATCAACATATACTTACAAAGATTTGATGATAAACCCTAGAGGATACAAATCAAAATACAACTTAGAAGAACAGACCAATCCAGATCTCAAAGTCTAATAGCTTTTCTTTATTGCTTCGTAGAGTTCTTCACTAAGATTCAGCTTTTCTCTAATTGGAAAAATTATTTGTACGAGATAATTTGCAACCGTTTGTTTTAAATCTCCAGGATGTAACTTCTTTTCACCAAAATCTATCTCCAATTGATTATAATCAGTATATGATATATTACCACCAAATTTCTCAGGTCTCTCAATATTCATCTCATTAAACTCATGAAAAATTATCGTTCTTGCAATCTCTAATAATGGATTATTCTGAGTATTTGCTTCTTCACACCATGCTTTGCTAAGTTTTTTCTTAATTTCATCATCCGTATTATGGATAAAAATACCTGAATTAGGATCTGATTTACTCATTTTTCCTAATATCTGAGAATTATTAGTGTCTACAGGTTTTGTAAGTCCTGGTAATAATTTATGGTGAACTGCGACAGGAACTTTCCACTTCATTTTGGGAAAAACCTCTCTTACTAACATGTGGATTTTTCTCTGATCCATTCCAGCATGAGCAATATCTACATCTAAAGAGTGAATATCAACAGCCTGCATCGGTGGGTAAAGTAATTTTGCAAGTTCAATTTTTTCTTCATTTTCAGATCGTCCCATTATTGTTAAAGTTCTCATTGTTCTTGCAAGAGACATATGTTTTGTAAATTTAACAAGCTCAGACCAATAATCTGTATTTTCTTCATACAATTTTGATCCTAAGACAATTTCTACATCGGGACAAACTAATTTGAAGGCATCTTGATAATATTTTGAAACCCTTGAGATTGTTTCCCAATCTCCACCTAGTTTATCATTGATTAGAGTATGCCAATCAGCAAGAAATACTGTACATTTAACACCCGCTTTTGCAAAATCATTAATTTTGAAGCCAGTGCTGATTAAACTACCTAGATGCAAAAATCCTGAAATTTCTAAACCAATGTAATGTTTTGGTGAAGAATTTGTCTTAAATAATTCAATTAACTCGTCATGTGTTACTACTTCCTCAGTTGGTGGTCTCTCAATCAGATTCACTTTTTCGGTAATATCCAAATCAAAAAAACTTTTGAGATGTAAACCTATAAAGTTATTCAAATAATTGATTTGAATTTAGAATCTTTGAATAGTAGAGAAGTTTACAATATCTATGACACTTGAAGAAGGATTAGAGTTAATCGAGAACTACAAGAAAGGACTACAAAAATTTTTAGAAACATTACCTGAACAATCCGTGCAACTAGGTTCTGATATGATCAAAACTCTTACAATGAATTCCAAAAATGAAATTGCAAACTTGGAAGCAATAGAAAAGGCACTTAAACGACAACCTAAATATGAATCAGGTCTATCATCATGATATTCTAAATTTCTACTTACAATTTTTTTTGTGCTTTCTTAAATTATCCGAAGTATCAAATTCGGTTCCACAAACCCTGCATTTTTCTTTTTTCTTGCTGTGTGCCTTTTCCTGATGCCTCTTTAATCTTTCAGGATCGGGAAGAACTGTCCCACATTTTTTACATTTTAATTTATTGGTACTTGATCCGAATAATCCCACGTTGATGGTATTTCTACCTACTACAAGAAAAAGTTTTTACGTAAAATTTATCTAAAAAATCCTATATTTCTGGATCATCTAAACTTTTTCTAGGTTTTATGCTGAGATAAAATGCATGAGTACTAATGATAAAAGCAGCAAGAAATACTTTGGTTGCAAAAACTAAATTCCATGGTCTGTCCGGATCTGGATAAGCAATAGATAATCTATCAATGTCTGGAACTAATCCATCAATAATTCCTGCAGTAATCTGTGCATTTAACGCTGTAAAATTGTATAATACCTCATAGAGCGTAATTATTGAGAATCCTAGTAACATTAATTGAAGTAATGCCATTTTTGCACCAACAATTTTGTTCCCAGCAGTTCTTCTCCAACCTATTCTAGTAACACAATACCATCCAATTATTGTAGAAAAAAATATCCAAGTAGATCCTCTTGCAAAATTTTCAAAGGGAATGGTTGTGTTGTGAATCGCTTCGCCCATTACATAAGTACCATTATCTATCCATTCAGCCATTGTTATATACACACCAAAAACTAAAGATGCTGCCATAATGAATCCACAAATATAGAAAATGTACAGGTAAACCTTGTAACCTGTATCTGTTTTTTCAAGATGGTGTGGCTTCATTATTTCGTTTGCCAAATTTTGAAATATAAAAATTCATGTTTACGAGACGAGATTTATAGACTAACTATAAACAGAATACTATTGAAAATTGCAATTAACATTCCTATCATTGGTAGAGAAGAGATTTCTGCAGTTACTTCTATACTAAAAAATGGTAACTTGGCCTCATCTGATAGCAAAGGTGGAAAACATGTACAAGCTTTTGAAAAAGCGGCATCCTCTCTAGTAAAATCAAAATATGCAATTGCAGTCAACTCTGGTACCTCTGCCTTACAGGCTGCTCTTTATGCATTAAATATCAAAAAAGGTGATGAAGTTCTAGTTCCATCATTTACTTTTATTGCTACCGCAAATACTGTTGTTTCAACAGGAGCAAAACCTATTTTTGTTGATATCTTAAAAGAAAACTATACTATCAACCCGGATGATCTTCAAAAAAAGGTAACAAAAAAAACTCGCGCAATTATTCCTGTTCATCTTTATGGGAATGTTGCACATATAGAGGAACTCTCTGAAATTGCTAAAAAAAATAATCTTCCTATCATTGAAGATTCTGCACAGTCTTTAGGTTCTACCTACAAAGGAAGACATACTGGTACTTTCTTTGAAATGGGATGTTATAGTATGTATCCTGCAAAAGTAATGACTTCTGGTGAGGGGGGTTTTGTTGTAACTAACAATAAAAAACTCCGAGACAAATTACTGATGATTAGAAACCATGGAATGGTTCATGGAAATGATGCTAGAATATTTGGTCTAAACTTACGATTACCTGAAATTAATGCTGCAATCGCAACTATACAAATGAAAAAACTTCCAAATTTTCTAAAATTTAGAAAAAATAATGCAAAACTTTTATCAAAATTAATTTCTGATCTTAAAGTTGAGCTACCTCATCAAAGAAAAAATGAAAATGTTAATTGGTATCTCTACACTATTGCAACTAAAAAACGTGATAAACTTTTGAAGAAACTCAATGAAAATGGAATTGGCGCAACATCTTACTATTCTACACCAGTTCATAAAACTCCATTTTACAAAATAAAGACTAATCTTCCTGTTACTAATTGGGCTGCTTCTCATGTTATTTCTTTACCAATCCATCCAAAAGTTACAAAAAAAAATATCGAATTTATTGCCAAAACTATGCATGATATACTATGAATGCTCTAGGAGAGATCATTGGAGAACTCTGTAAAGTTATTTTACCGATCCCTGAGGAATATTATCGTGGCAATTCAGATTCATCAATAGCAATTTGTACACTTTCAAGCATAAATCTACTCAAAAAGTTTGCAACTTCTGAAATTCTGGATAATATATCAATTGTTGGAAGACTACTTTCTGAAAATAAAGGAATTGATTCAATTATTGAATATGTAAATAAAAATCAAAAAATTACAACCCTAATATTATGTGGAAAAGAAGTTTGGGGTCATAAAGCTGGTCATTCACTATCTCAATTACATAAAAACGGAGTTGATAAAAACAATAGAATAATTAATTCAACTAGTCCAGATCCATATCTTACCGTTTCTAAATCTCAAATACAATATTTTCAAAATAATATAACTCTAGTCAATTTAATCAACGAAATTGATTTTAAAAAAATCTCAGATAAAATTAGAATTTCCTAGTATCCATTTCTTTGTCTTTCTCGGTTAATTTCATTCTTCTTTTTGTATTCCTCTACAATATCATCTGGTGTGAGATTGAGCTCAAGTGATGCCTGAACTACAAAGTGCCATATGTCGATTAATTCTTCTCTTGCTTCAGCTTCATTAAATTCAATTGGTGTTTTCCACCATTTCCAATTTGTTGTTCTTTGTAGCTCTACTGCCTCATGCATAATTGCAGTACACAAAGCAGAAACTTTTCCTTCAGAATCTTTTGGATATCTATCCAGATTCATCATACTTGATAGTCCTTTTTGAAGTTTGAATATTGTATCTAATCGATCATCAATTTTTTTAGATACTTCTTGTGACAACGATAAATTAACTTAAAAAATAATTAAACTTAAGTCTTTTTAGAATCGAATCATTTTTTCATACATCTTTACTCGTTTTGAAATATCTCCATTTTTGATCTTTAGTAATCCATCTAAACCATATTTTTCAACTGCAAATGATCCTAAGACATTTCCATAAACTACTGCTTTTTTAATCTCAGAAAGACTAGTTGATTTTTTGCTTGCAAGATATCCTATCATAGCTCCTGCAAACGAGTCACCTGCACCTGTTGGATCCACAACATCTTCTAAAGAAAAACCTGCTGTGGGGAAAATCACATCATCATAAAACATCAAGGAACCATGTTCTCCCTTCTTGATAATTACGTATTTTGCCCCCCATTGCATCATTTTTTTTGCACATTTTATCAAGTTAAATTCTTTTGTAAGGAGTTTAGCTTCTTCATCATTTATTACAACTGCATCAACAGTTTTTATCATCTTAATTACTGATTCCCGTTTAGTAGATATCCAAAAATCTATAGTATCACACATAGAAAACTTTACTTTATCGAATTCTTTTATTAGTAAAGTATTCTGTTCAGGATCATTATTTGCAAGGTACACAAATTGAGATTTTCGATAAGCTTCAGGAACGGTTGGTTTAAAATCAGCAAGAACGTTTAATTCGGTTTTCAACATTGATCTAGTTGTTAGTGTATTATCATAGCTTCCATCATAACGAAATGTTTTGCCATCTTTGATGGTCAATCCTTGTAAATCAAGATATTTGGACAAAACCTTGTGATGCTGTTTAGGAAAATCTTTTCCTACTACTGCAATTAATCCAGTATTTACAAAATTACTTGCTGAAATTGCTGCAAAAGTTGCTGCACCACCCAAAATATTCTTTAAAGTTCTTTTTGGGGTTCTAATTGTATCTAATGCAGTTGAGCCAAAAACAGTAAGCATTTGAGAAAAAATTAATTTTAATGTATAAATTCTCTTGCTTGTTCTTCTGTTGGATAGTAAACAAATGGAACATCAATAGATGTAAAGAATATATCATATTTTGTTACCCCAGTAATTTTTACAGATTGAGATTCATCTTGATTGTTAGGATCTGTATGAAAATTTCCTCTAACAAAACTATTATCTAATGGTTGTAATGTGAATGATTCTAACTGACCCTTACCCACTATTTCATCATTAGCAATTACAAAAAATTCAGTCTCTCCTGCAGTCAAAATTAATAATGAAGGATTTTCAAATTTTAATTCAATATTATAGTTTGAACCTTTTTCATCTTCATTCAATAATTCACTTTGTGTAACACTTACCTCTATTTGTGATGCAGATGCATACTGTAAATATCCAAAAATACTCATTCCTAGTACAAAGAGAACAACCAAGCCTCCTTTTTTGGATGATTTCATGACTAATTCTTCCAAAATTAGATTTTAACTCAAAAGGAAAAAAATTCTAATAAATTGTGTAAAATTTTTGATCTAATCTTAAAGCTCATTAGAGCTAACAAAATAAATCAAAATTTAATGAGTATTTTTCATTGGCTAGAATTAAACTCAAGCTTGGAGAAAATGAAATTGAGGTTGACTCTAGAGATTTCTATGTTGATAATCAAACACTAGGCGAAATTATAGATAATATTTCCAATCATTTGCCAGAAAACCAAGCAAAAATCGTGTATGAAACTAAAACTACAAAAACTCCAGAAACAGAGCATCCAGTTCAATATGGTTTGGAATACTTGGATGATGCTGAAACATTTGAACCAGAATTTAATGTTCCAAAATACATTAGTTCTCATGAACTAAAATCTAAATTACAAATTTTGGAAACAAGTAGATTCTTTGATTTACCAAGAACAGTAACTGAAACTGTTCAACAACTTAGAGAATATGGTTGGGCTGCAAGTCAATTGGATGTTTCAAAAGCTTTGGCAAAGATGGCATCCAACAAAGAAATAATGAAAAACTTAAATGAGAACCGAACTCATTATTTTGTTCAAGACCCATTAGTATCTAACTAAAATAATTACACTTTTTACAATTAGAAAAAATTTCTCCATCTAAATGATCAAAGTGTGTATTACATTGATTGCATGTATGATGCATATCAAAATACCCATCCTTCTCAACTTTCCCAATTCTATTTGATTCAAGATCAATACTCTTACACTTTATGCAATGACAACCACATTCAATTTTCATGATTTTTATCCGATAATGTATGTATAGTTGCAATACTTATACAAATCATTGGAAAAGAAAAGGGACATACCATTAGAAATTGATGATCATTTCAAACTTTATGGAAAGGAACCATGGGAAGTGGATTATGGCGAAAAATGCCCTCTTTGTAATGTTAGAATTGATGAATATGGTTTCTGTTCGTGTGGTTCTAGCGGAGATTAAATTTTCTTATTAATGGTACAACAAGGATCATCAAAAATCCTACTGCCAATGGAACAATTATTGGAAATTCTGGAATTACAGTAGTTCCTATGATTGATACTTCTCCAGAATTCTCAGGTTTCATATTGAGCCATGCATGTGTTCCATTATTAAGATATTCATGAAATATGATTTGTTCATCATCAAGAAATACTGTATATGGTTCCCATAATAATTCTAAAGGGATTACCGTAGTGACAAATTGATTATTGTTATTTACTTCAAAACTAATTTTTTTTACAGGTTGATTAAAATCAAAATTTTCTATTTCTGCAAAAGTCCTAAACTCGATAAGAAATTCTTTATCCTCCCAATTTACTTGTTTGATATTTTTTGGTTCGTTTATTGAATATTCTAAATGTATCTGACACCCATGGCATAAAAATCCCTTTTTCTCGCCAAAATAAACAGGTAATTCATTTGCATATAATAGCTCTAATTCTTCTGGAACGATGAAGGTTGTTTTTTGAAGGTATCTAAAGTCTAATGTCCAGACATTATCCTTTAAAATTAATAAATCCTCAAGATCATACTGTACGGATAATTTTCCTTGATTAGGTAAAATTATCATGTTATCAGTTTCTTCACTAATTTCAACTAATTCTTCATTACCTGATTGGTCTATGAACTTTAAATTGGAAATAGTTCCCTTAACAAAATTTAACTGTCTAGGTTCATCTGAATCTTTAATCTGGTGTACTACACTTACATTTCCTTCAAAATCAATTGTAACCGTAATGGATTCCTGAATAACTTCCTCAAAAGAATCTAATTGTGCGTTAACTTGTGGAAAAAGTGGTATTAGAGCCAGAATTAGAAAACTTGCAAAAATTTTTTGGTTCATTTATTCCACAGATACATGAAGCATTGATACTTTTTCTAAAGGACAATCGTTGCTATCTCTTTTAAGATTTACAATTTTATCAGCAACATCTATGCCTTCTGTCACTTCACCAAATACGGTATACTGTCTATCAAGGAACGTACTGTCAGTTGTAACAATGAAAAACTGTGAACCTGCACTATCTGGATCTTGCGATCTAGCCATGGAAACTATGCCTCGTAAATGGGATCTTGAATTAAATTCTGCCTTGATGTTATATCCCGGTCCTCCCATTCCCCATGAGCCTTTGTTATCTGTTTTTGTGTTTGGATCCCCTCCCTGAATCATAAATCCAGGAATAACTCTGTGAAAAAGAGTTCCATCATAGAATCCATCTTTGGCTAATTTTTCAAAATTTCTAACTGTCTCAGGAGCTAATTCAGGTAGAAGTTTAAAAGAAATCTTTCCGAAATTAGTTTCAATATTTACTGCAGACATCAAAATTTATCAGTCATCTTATCATAAGAGTCTTTTGTGAAAACATCTTTGAAATTTCATAAATACACTTTAAGTATATTGAAAAATTCATAACTATCTGTACGTTTTTCGTTGGGAAATTTATCGTTGTAGATAAAATTATTATTTTTTTCGAAGTCTAAATTTATTGGATATCATATTTTAGGAATTTGATAAGTTATAGTCTTATATAGAACAATTAAAATTTAGAGTTCGTTGAATCGTACAAACCAAAGCACGATAATTAAAGAAGCAATTAACTCTTATCTTGACAAAGGGGTAACTGACAAGCAGGATATCTACACCAAAGTAGTTGATGAGCTTGGTGTTCCAAGACCAACTGTAAGAAGAGTTGCAAGAGATCTGAGAACTGAACTATTGCAAAAGATCCAAATCTTACAATCAGATATGCCTAAAGCAACTGCTGCCCCTGAAGAAGACGAATAAACACGGCTCCCTTTTCTTTTTAATTATTTTCAATTTCTGGTTATGAGCATTACTGTTATAAATAATGAATTTTTCAAATAAGTTATGGGGTATTTGGGAAATCATCTAGCCACAATAGCAACTGGTAGTTTTGCTGCAATCCTGACTGGACTCTGGCCATATTTTGTTGATTTTGCACCAATACTCAATTTCGTATTCATAATGGCAGTTCCTATTACATGGTTTCTCACCTTTACATGCTGGATATCCCAGAAAAGTGCAGATTACATGCATAAACATGCACCAGCACATACTCATAGCGAAAAAAAAAGCTTGAGTAATATCCAAACTATTCAGACTACAACTACAGGTAGCCAAATCAATCTTTCAGATATAAAACAAGTCCAAAGTGAATTATCTGGAGAACTAAACAATCTAAAAGAATCTGTAAAGCTCAAAGATAGTGAAATTGAAAGATTAAATCAAGAAATCTCTAATTTACAAACTCTTGTCCAGATTGAATCATTAAAGACAGAACTAGCTAATCTGAAAATGCTAGCTTCTGAAAGAAAAAATAAGTAAATAGCTTTTAATCATTACAATGACAACATGTAATTCCGTGGTTACTCTTACAACTAGGGCAACTTACAGCTCCCCCATAATGACATTTACATGAACACAATTCAGTTGGATCTTTTTTCAAACTCAATAGTATTAATTCAACGGCATGTTAATATTTGACTTTTGCAGATTGAAGATACATAAATTGGAAGAAGTTTTTTATTCTAAATCTGGAGTTATACCATGATGTCTAAAAACATAATTTTTGCAAGTATTATTGCAACTAGTCTGTTAATCTCTGGATTTTCTTTTACAAACTCATTTGCAGAATCCATAGATTATCAAACTGAAATAATCCCAATCAATGATTCCATAGGAATTGAAAAATCTACTATCCAAATGAATATCCCAAAAGATAATCAGATTCCATGGGGATTTGTTGAAGGAAAAATTCAAAATCATGTTTCAGATTATCCTGTCATAATACAGATTTTTGATAATGATGAATCCTTTACAGGAAACAATCATGGAGCAGTACATTTTGCTCAAACTCCTGTAAATGATGATGGTTCATATGAATACAAATTCAGAGTACTAAATTCAAACCAAGATCAAACTGAGGCTATCTTTGATGGAAGCTATACTGTAAAAATATTCAAAGTGGTATATCTAAACTCTAATCTTGACGCAATTTAGATGCAAGTACCAAAGTCTCATCAACCATTTCTTTTAGTCTATCTTGTGCATCTTTATCTGACACAGCATTTTCTGTAATGGATTCTGTAGTTAGGAATACAGCCTTAGGATTTGTTACTACCCTGAAATATGATAACAGTTGTGTGATTAGTGTCTGAACATCAATAAAACCAATACTTCCAGAAGCTAAAATTGCCATTCCTGCTACCTTTCCTGCAGTTTTTTTATAATTGACATACTCGAACAAATTTTTTAATGCCGAACTAAAAAATGAATTGTAGATAGGAGATCCTATTAACCAAACATCAGCATCCATAATGTCATTTGTTGCTGTCTTTGTTGCTTCATTGTATTCTTCATCTGGTCCTCTATAGCATTCAATCTGTCCGTCTGAAAGATTGATCAACTTTGTATCTTGGTTTTTTGATTTAGTATAATCATATACATACTTCATTATAACTTGTGTATTGGCACTTTTTCTTGGACTACCTGAAATTACTACAACTTTCATATATTCAACCATTTGGCTTTGTATTTAAATTTCCATGATCTTTTAAAATTCAACGGGCTTGGAGGGCTTCGATCCCTCGACCTGTAACTTAGGAGGCTACCACGCTATCCATGTTTCGCGTCAAATTGACTCTGCGCCACAAGCCCAGCAAAAAAAACATTCTTAATTATTTAAGCGTAATCTAGATTTTCTTTGATCATTTCTTGAATACTATTCCAATTTTCATTTTCTTTGTTATTCCATTTTTCAAAGAACACAACATCTTTCAAATCAAGTCTTGGTAGCCAACCAGCAGTTTCAAGATCTGGTTTTTCTGCAAATTCATCAACATATCCTAAACACAAATATGCAACAGGAATAACATGTTCTGGTAACACTAAAGCCTCCTTTAGGGTTTCATTTGAAAGAATACTTACCCACCCAAGCCCCACTCCTTCTGTCCTTGCTGATAGCCATAAATTCTGAATTGCACAACACACACTGTAGAGTCCAGCTTCAGGAATACTTGATCTACCAATTACAAAAGGACCAAATTTTGTAGGATCATATGTTACACAAAGATTTACTGGGGATTCTAAAATCCCTTCTAGTTTGAATGAAAGATACTTTGATCTCTTTGGTTCTTCAACTAATTTTGATGAACGATTTTTCTCTTCTTCAAAAAATTCTTTGATTTTCTTTTTTGTTTTAATGTCTTTTATTAAAATAAAATTCCACGGCTGAGAAAATCCTACAGAGGGAGCATGATGTGCAGCATGAAGAATTTTTGATAATATTTCATCTTCTATAGGTTTTGAGGTAAAATGAGATCTTACATCTCTCCTAGAGTAAATTGCCTTGTAGAAGCCCCTCTTTTCCTCTTCAGTAAAATCCTCTGTCAACTATTCCACGCCTTCTCTCTTTATTCATCCTTTCTTTTGTTAAACGTTAATAATGCCAGCACCTAGTCTTGTACTTCAATGGGCCGGTAGTCTAGCTGGTTAGGATACCGCCTCGACACGGCGGTGATCGTGAGTTCGAATCTCACTCGGCCCACTTTTTCAATTATAATTCACTTTTGAATTCTTTTTCAATAATACTCCATGAAGTCTCGGTGGTGACATTTCCTTCAGCTGTAAAACTATTGACTCTATTTTCGATTGCAGCTTGATAAATTTCTGAATTAACATCAGACTTGCTAAGAACAAATGTATTTTTCAAAGGAACTGCTGCATCTGGTATGAATAAAGCTCTTCCAGGTAATGCTATATCTGCTGTAGAATACTGTCCTGAACCTAACAGTGTTCCATCACCATAAAGCTGATACTCAATTAATGAAACTGTAAATGTTTTATCACTGGGATTCATTACAAGAAATGTAACATCAAATTTTGCTTCGTTATTTACTGTATTGACATTTCTTAGCTCAACACTAGTTAATTCAATTTTGATTTGTTCAAGTGATGCATTATCTAGACTTGCATAGTAAACAATTCCTCCCATCATAGCTAAAACTCCAACTATTGCAGCATACACCGTCATTTTACTTTGAAGTGCCATTTCACTGGTATCAGACTATGAACAACTAAAAAAGGTTGTCAAGATCCAAATACATAATATTTGATTTATAATATCATAATCGGTGACTGCACTAGAACAAGCAATTCTTACTTGGATTCATCTTATTTCAGCTGCAATCTGGGTAGGTGGTTCACTTTTCATTGGTATTGTATTTTCTCCACTTCTAAAAACAATAACTGATTCTGTTGAAACAAGAATGCAAATAATGATTCGTGTTGGAAGACGATTTAACAAAATTGCTGTTCCATCATTAATTATCCTGATGGCAACTGGATTGTATAGCTCACACATGTTGCTCAGTAAACCTGAACTTCTTGTTGCAACAAGCTATGGAACATTTCTTATTATTAAGATAATTCTAGTCATTGTACTAATCATCACATATGCAGTACATGTTAGAATAATTCGCAAGGATGTTGAAGAACAAATAATGTCAAATCAAATGCCAGAGCACCAAATTCAAAAATTAAGAAAAAAAATCATTATTCTTGGAGAAATTACAGTGGTTTTATCCGTGGCAATACTATTTTTTGCATCCTTACTTGATGCAGGAGTTTGAGATTCCTTCAATAATCACCTCAAACCCATTAGATAATCTCCCAATTCCATACTTACAACCCGTAATTTTTGATGTCACAAACAAGTTTGTCTCCAAATGTTTTGTAATCTCTCTTACTTGGAATGTTGTTTTTTTCTTACCTAAACTTGCAGGAACTACAAGCATATCTGCTAAATTCTCATCTACTCCTACTGGATTTTTTACAAATCTATCAAAATCTAAATCAAATCTTTGTGTTTTTTTATCAAATAAAGCATCAACACCTACAATTGAATTTTCGTCGGTACTGTAAATTAACAGAGATGCGCCTGGATCTATTGCTTCTTGATTTTTAATTTCTGTCTCAACAATAAAATTTTCTTTAGTTAATTTTTCTTTGATTTCTTCAACTGATTTTTTAATCTTTTCTATTGGGAGTTTGGAAAATGTACAAATTAATTTAACAGAATTAGTTTTTCGTTTTGAAAATGATATTGATTTTATCTGAGAAGGGTATACTTGTAAATTAATTTCTCCGCCACCTTTTGGATAGTAACCTCGTTTAATTAATTTGAGTGAAAATTCTATTCCCATTCTAGAATATGCATCTTTTAGTACATATTGAGTGTAATCAGTAGAAGGACTCCAACGTACATCAGTGCCACCTTTGATTGTTAAATTAAGTTTTTTTTGAGAAATTGCAACTACGGGGATTAAGACTTGTAAAATTAAAGAGATACTTCCTGCTGTTCTCACATCTTCAATTAATTCTAAACTTTCAATATTGCCTGGAATAAATTTTAATTCAGTAGAGCCTATCTCTGCCCCAATTACTTTGGCATTTGCTACTTTTTGAAGAATTTTTATCGCCGTAAGATGCTGAGGTCTTAGTCCTGAAACTTTTCTATTCTTTCTTATGTTTTCTAAATGAATTGCATGTTTTGTAATACATGAAAGGGCAATCGCAGAACGTATTATTTGTCCTCCCCCTTCTCCATATCCTCCGTTAATTTTTAGAAAATCCACAGTTTTTTTCAATTACAACTCTTTATGATAGTTTTTTAAAAAGAAATTTTCTATAATTTTGTATGGAAGGTTTGTTGATAGGAAGATTCCAACCTTTTCACTTGGGTCATCTTGAAGCCTTACGATTTGCGCTCTCAAAAGTTGATAAATTATGGGTAGGTTTAGGCAGTTCAAACAAACCTGTACAGAAAAACAACCCTTTCTCTGCTGAGGAACGAAAAGAAATGATCCTATCTTCAATTGATGATTCAATGAAAGAAAAAATTTCAATTTATTTTATCCCAGATTTGGATGATCATGTTAAATGGATTGAAAAAATAGATTCCATTGTTCCTAAATTTGATATCGTATTTTCAAACGATAAGCTTACGGCACATCTGTATTCAAGAAGGTCTGTTCAAGTTATTCCTATTCCATTTTTGAAGAGAGATGAATTATCTGGAACTAATATTCGAGATCTAATTATTACCGATCAAAAATGGGAGAATCTTGTACCTGAAGGAACAATAAATTTTTTGATTAACAATAGTGCTAAAAAGCGTTTGAAAAATCTCTAATTATAAATACTGCCCATATTCCACTGACAATGGATTACAGATGGAATATCTCTCAATGCTTCCAGGCCCAACAAATGTACCTAATAGAGTAATGAGGGCAATGCTTGCACCTATCATTAATCACCGAAGTGATGATTTTGTTGAATTATACACTGATGTTATTGAAAAAACTCAGCAAATATTTGAAACACAAAATGATATCGTAGCCTTATCTGCATCTGGAACAGGTGCTGTAGAAGCAGGAGTAATTAATCTAATTAAAAAAGGTGATAAAGTCATTATTCCAGTAAATGGAGAATTTAGTAACAGACTATCACAACTAATTGAAGGTCAGGGAGCCAATGTTGTCAAACTTGAAACACCTCCAGGACAAAATGCAACTTTTGATCAAGTAAAAGAAGCATTTGATAACAATAAAGACGTTAAAGCATTCTACGTTGTTCATAATGAGACTTCTACTGGAACAATGGTAAATTATCTTGATAAAGTGTCCGACTTGACATCTCGAAATGATGCATTTTATGTTGTAGATTCTGTTTCTATACTTGGTGGCACTGAACTTCCAGTAGATAAATGGAATATTGATGTATGCATGACTGGAGCCCAAAAAGCAATTGCTGCACCGCCAGGAATTTCACCAATATCTATCAGTGCTAAAGCAAAAAAATACATGATAGAAAATCCACCTCCTACAATGTACTTCAATCTAGCAAGATACTTCAAATATTATGAAGAGTCAAAACATACTCCTTTCACTCCTGCTTTACCTTTACTATATGCATACAGAGAAGCCTTGTCAATAATGTTAGAAGAAGGATTACAGAATGTCTTTAAGCGTCACAAGATTTGTTCTGATGCATTATACTCTGGATTAAGTGCAATAGGCTTAACACCATTTGCAAAAGAAGAAGATCGTTCCATTTCGATTGTTGCATTAAATTATTTGGATGGACTAGAAGACAAAACTTTCAGAAATACATTAGCAGACAAATTCAAAGTTTTAGTTGCTGGTGGATTTGGTAACCTAAAGGGTAAAGTTTTCAGAGTTGGATGTATGGGAGAAGTTAGTCCATATCATGTAATGCGAACTATTTCTGCAATTTCATCTACCTTAGCTATGATGGGATATGATACAGATGCTCGAGCAGGACTTAAAACTGCAGAAGAAAAATTAAAAGCTCTCTAAATCCTGTTAACTTAATATAAGGAAATTCGAGACCGATCACATTGACTTTCGATAAAAGCTCACTAATTCTAGTAGACTATACTGCGAAGGTTAAAGATAGTGATGAAATCTTTGATACGACTATTGAAGAGGATGCAAAAAAACATTCTATTCATGAACAAAATGTCAAATATCAACCGAAACTAGTTTCCATTGGCGAAGTGTCCTATCCTGTTCTCAAAGGATTAGATGAGGCACTTACAAAAACATCTGTTGGAGATAAACTTACAGTTGAGGTCACACCTGACAAAGGTTTTGGTGAAAGAGATTCTGGAAAAGTTAGAATGATTCCAATTAGAAAATTAGGCGAAGATGCAGAAAAAGTTTCAGTTGGTGATACAATTGAAGTAGATAATAAAAGAGGAATAATTCGTTTTATTGGTTCTGGTAGAGTCCAAATAGATTACAACCACAGATATGCAGGAAAAACTATCGTATTTGATGTAAATGTAATCAAATCCCTTGATTCTCCTAGCGACAAGATAGATGGAATTCTTAAAAACAGACTCCCTGTAGAAGACTCAAAAATTACATTTGATTTAAAAGATAAAGAAGTAAACATTACAATTCCTGAGGAAATTTTACGTGCCGATGGTTTACAAATTATGAAACATTTTATTCAGTTAGATGTTTTCAAATTTGTCCCAACTTTGGAAAAAGTCAGTTTTGTTGAAACACACGTAAACAAACAAACCCAAGAAAAGAAACCTGAAACAAAAGAAAAACCAACTGAACAAACTACTGCTTAAATCAAATTACACTGGTACTCTTTGCAAGATTAGTAGCCTTTTTCTCTGTCATTTCAGTTTCTTTTAAGATTGTATATCGTTCTGGTCTAAGTTCTTGTGCAATAGTTAGAGCCTTTATTATTACATCTGGTTTAAGCCCAATTTGTTTTGCAGTTGTTGGAGCTCCGACATCTTTTAGCGTTTTAACAATTTTTTTCCAATCTTGTCTATGTAGTTTTGCCATCATTATAGAGCCAATTCCACATTTCTCTCCATGAAGACCAATTCCAGGAGCAATTTTGTCAAGTGCATGTGAAAAAAGGTGCTCTGAGCCAGAACATGGTCTACTACTTCCTGCAATACATGACGCTACTCCTGCACTGATTAATCCTTCTACAATCACTCTGGCATCTAATCCTTTTTTTGCAAATCTAGAAGAGTTTTCCATAACTATCTTAGCACTCATTGTGGCCAAATCAGCTGCATATCGTCCATAGTATTCATTCTTCTTTTTGTGACCTAATTGCCAATCCTTTACTGCTATAATGTTTGCAATAAGATCTCCACAACCACTAGCCAGTAACTCGGTAGGAGCTTTTTTGATTACATCAATATCTACAAAAACTCCCATAGGTGCAGATGCCACAATCGAGTGTGGTTTGTCACTTTTTACAGAAACAAACGGACTTGCCATTCCATCATGGGAAGCTGCAGTTGGTAAGCTTACAAATGGTTTATCTAAGTTATATGAAATCAATTTTGCCGTATCTACAGAGCGACCTCCACCAATACCTGCAATCAAATCAGAATTGTCTTTTTTTACATCTTTTTGAATTTGATTCAATGATTTTATTTGATTATCTATTGATGTGTGCCAAATAAATTGAATTTTTTTTAATTTGAGTGAATTTTCAATTCTTTTCCTTAAAACCTTTTGAACATTTGTTCCAGATATCAAAGAAATTTTTTTTGGTTTGTTTAATGAAATTAGAAACTTTCCAAAATCACCAATGTTCTTTTCACCAATCTCGATGAGCCTAGGTAATTCCATCGTATGCGATTGCATGCGATCTTGACTTTTTGTCATTATTTATGATTTCAAGAGATCAAAAAGTTATTTAAAAGGGTGACTTGCCACATACTTTATCTTAATAGGTGTATTTTTTGTCAAACAATGTTGAAGAAAAAATTCTGCACGGGACTACCACTGTAGGTATCAAGGCAAAAGACGGTGTCGTATTATGTGCTGATATGAGAGCTAGTGCAGGATATTTTATTGCAAATAATAACACAATGAAAATTCAAAAAATTGACTTACATGCTGGATTAACCTTGGCTGGTGGTGTAGCAGACGCACAAAATATTGTTGATATTTTACGTTATCATTCTAATATACACCGAGTTGAAAAACAGGGTCCAATCTCAATTCACTCTCTTGCCAGGCTCTGTTCATTGATATTTCATCAAAATAGAGGCTATCCGTTTATGGCTGATATTTTGGTTGGTGGCTACGATGCAAATGGTCCTGCATTGTTTAACATCGATATGTTTGGTTCAGTTGAGGAGAAATCATACGTTACAACTGGTAGTGGATCACCCGTAGCTTATGGATTGCTTGAAGAGGAATATAGAGAAGAGTTAACAGTAGAAGAAGCAAAAAAAATAGCTCTAAGAGCTGTAAAAGCTGCAATTGTTAGAAACATTGGTACTGGCGATGGAATTAACGTCGCAATAATGGATAAAGATGGATTCCGTCTTTTGACTGATGAACAAAAGAAAGCAGTCATCGAACTTTAGTGATTTAATGCAAAGAAAACAACAACAAAGAGAATTACCTCCTAGTAGCCAAAATATAATGGCCACCATACTGCAAAGTATACCTAAAGAGGCAAGTGTTACAAAAATAGAATATGAAGGACCACGAATTGCTCTTTACACAAATGCCCCTCGCTATCTGATGGAGAATAACGAAACGATATCAAACCTTGTAAATATTATCAAAAAAAGAATTGTAGTAAGAACTGATGAATCAATCAGAAAACCAGAAGATGAAGCTAGACGGATTCTTGCAGATTGCATTCCTAAAGAAGCAAATCTACAGGGAACTATCTTTGATACAGCCACTGGTGAAGTCTCAGTTGAAGCAAAAAGACCTTGGTTGCTGCAAAGAAACGCCAAAGAATTCAATCATGCTGAAGTTACTGAGAAAATAGGATGGAAATTACGTATTAGAAAAGCCACAACTATTCCTTCACGTACCATTCAAACAATTAATGCAACTCTAAAACAAGCCTCTTCTGAGAGGAGTAAACAGCTCAAACAAGTAGGTGATGAGATTTTTAGACCTAGACTATCTCAAAGGACTGAAGTTTCTCTTTATACTCTTGGCGGATTTGGCCAAGTTGGAAGGTCTTCGTTGTTGCTCTCTACTCCTGAAAGTAAGATCTTAATTGATTGTGGAATTAATCCAGGTGCACGCTCACCAATGGATGCATTTCCAAGACTAGATTCTCTAAATATAACATTAGATGATCTTGATGCAGTAGTTATTGGGCATGCCCACTTGGATCATACCGGATTCTTGCCAACTTTATGTAAATATGGCTACAAAGGTCCAATCTACTGTACTGAACCAACACTTCCAATGATGAATCTAATTCAGTTAGATGCTATCAAAGTGGCTGCTGCGCAAGGCAGGACTCCAATTTATTCAGAAAGAGATGTAAAGCAGATTATGAGACAGGCAATTACCTTACCATATGGAACTGTGACTGACATCTCTCCTGACATCAAATTAGTCCTGGCAAACGCCGGCCATATTCTAGGTTCTGCTTTATGTCACTTTCATATTGGAAATGGTGATCATAACTTTGTTTATTCAGGTGATATCAAATTTGGAAAAAGTATCTTGTTTGAAGCTGCTAGTTGGAACTTCCCAAGAGTAGAAACATTGTTGATTGAAAGCACATATGGTCTAAAGGAGGATATCCAACCAAGTAGACAAGAAGTAGAATCTGCTTTCATTAATGCAGTAAACAACACTTTAGCAGATGGAGGTAAAGTTTTGATACCTATTCCTGCAGTTGGTCGTGCACAAGAAATCATGATGGTAATTGATCACTATATGAAATCAGGGGAAATGATTGAAGCACCAGTTTTTACAGAAGGAATGATTTCTGAGGCATCAGCTATTCATGAGTCATATCCTGAATATCTTGCAAGAGAACTCAAACAAAAGATCTTAGAGACAGATGATAATCCATTTGATTCTGAATACTTCACTAATATTGAGCACGCAGATGCTAGAGAAGAACCAATGAGAGAGAATTCACCATGTATAATCTTAGCAACATCAGGAATGTTAGAAGGTGGTCCCGTTTTAGAATACTTCAAAAACATTGCACCAGACAAAAAGAGCAAAGTATTGTTTGTTTCTTACCAAGTTAATGGAACTTTGGGAAGAAGAGTTCTTGATGGTTCTAAACAAGTATCCATGTTAGGAAAAGAAGGTAAAGTTGAAGTTGTTTCCATCAATTGTGGTGTTGAAAAACTTGATGGATTTAGTGGTCACAGCGATTACAATCAGTTGATGTCATTTGTGCAAAGATTAAGACCAAAACTTCGAAGAGTCCTAGTCAATCATGGAGAACGTAAGAAATCAGAAAATCTTGCAATGAATATTAGACGAATGTATAAGGTACCTGCTCACTATCCTCAAATTCAAGAAGCAATAAAATTATTTTAGATCGTATTCTGGTTTCCAGATCTTTATGTTAGATGGAGCAACAATAATTCTCTCTTCTCCCAGTCTTGCAATGTCTGCATCAGCAGTTTTTGCAATAGAATACAATTCTTCAACCACTTTGCGAAGTTGATCCACATCCTTCTGTGCTAATGGTGTAACTCTTAGAATTAAAATCATCTCTTTTTTGATGTCTTCTTTGATAGAATGAACATCACTGATGTCTCTAATCGTTATGGCCTTCAGATATGTGGGACTTTCTTGTTTTTGCATCCTTGCTGAAAATGTAATCTACTTCCTCAAAAACTCTTCCTTAGTTCTAACTAATTTATGAAAAATTTCACGCCTAAATTCTAAATTTGATGTATGATTGCTCTTCTGCACTTTCAGTATTAATTTCTTCAGAAGAGTTTTCATTGTTGACAGTAACAATTCCTTGCTGATTTTTTGGCGAATCTGAATATCTCAAAGTTACAGATGATGCAAATTTCACATGAGATTTTGCATTCTTACCACGTAAAATTGAAATTGGTCCTACATGGTCTCTAGCTTCAAGCAAAATATCTCCTGGTAACGCAATTGCTTTGATCATCTCATTTTCGTCTTTATTTCTTCCAACAACAAACTTTGTTTGTTCATCTAACCTAAAGTGTCTTCCAATTTTTAACAAATCAACATCATTAATTGTTGGAGTTTCAGTATGTCCAAACAAATCTTTTGCCTTAACTCCAAATTGTGGATCTGTTAACAGACAACCTCCGCCTGCATTAGGTGGATTTTCAATTCCATATTCTTTTGCCATCTGTAGTTGATTTCTCCTTGTTCTTCCTCTAATCATTCCAAGATTTTCTCTTTTGATCAATCCTTCTTTTTCTGGATCTGTTTCTGGAAGTAATCCTGCTGACAGTGGCCTTACAATTTTTCCAACTAGACCCGATTCTTTTTCAATGGTTCTCAATGCTGGTCCATGTTGACTCATTGGACGTTGACCTAATACCTCACCTGAAATAATAAATTCTGCACCGATTTCTTCCATGTGTTTTTTTGCCGCATCAAACATCATGGCCCTACAATCAATACATGGATTAAAACCGGCACCAATTCCATGTTTTGGATTCTTTAACATCTCAATGTATTCATCTCCAAGATAAACTGTCTTCAAATTTACATTAAGGTCATCTGCTCGTTCTCTAATTTCAAATCCACACCCTCTTCCACAATCAAAATCACAGAAAGGAGTTTTTATTGCAACAGCTGAAACATCAAAACCTTGTTCTTGCATCATTCTTACTGCAAGCTGGCTATCTAAACCTCCAGACAGTAATGCAACTACTTTTTTCTTTTCTTTTTCTTCTGCCACAATCATCTGGTCTGAATTTCCATATACAAACTTTGCATCATACATAAATTGAGAAACAGAGGTGTTTTTGTGTGAAGCAGCGTAGAAAGAACCTTCTAAAATCTGCCCAAAAGATCGGCTGTGATACACTAGTCACATTTGAGCCTGAAAATTTGTTTTACATGACTGGATTTTGGGGTGAGGCAATAGGATTGCTTGAAAAAAATGGAAAAACAACCATTGTTGCACCAGAACTTGAAGTGGGAAGAGCAAGAGAAGAATCAGAAGATTGTGATATAATTACAGCAGAGCGCGGGACTGGCTTGATTTCCTCTGTAGTCAAAAAGATAAAGAAAAATCGAGTTTGTACTGATTGCCAGAATTATTCTATTATGATGTCTCTGAAAAAATCTATTCCAAAAATAAAATCATCTACAGAACCCTTTTACAATTCTCGTATAATTAAAGACCAAAAAGAAATCCAGATACTCAAAAAAGCATCTAAAATTATAGATGAAATGTTTGAAATCTGCTCAAAAAAGATGAAGGTAGGTCAAAAGGAATCAGAATTGCAAACAATTTTGATGACATATGCCATGGAGCAGCAAATGTTTGACACTGGATACAAGTCTACACTTAATCCTCTTATTATTGCTGGAGGTCCAAACGGCGCACTTCCTCACGCTCAGGTTACTCAAAGAAAATTCAAAACAGGTGACCTTGTGGTAACTGATCTTACACTAAGATACAAAGGATATGTTTCTGATGCAACTAGGACATTTGCGATGGGAAAAATATCATCCCAAGCAAATGAAGCTTATGAAATTGTAAAAGAATCTCAAAAACTTGGACTAAAATCTGTTAAACCAAATGTAGATTGTAAAGATATAGATTCTGCATGTAGAAATTACATTGACGAAAAAAACTATGGTCCATACTTTATTCACTCCACTGGTCATGGAATTGGATTGGAGGTGCATGAGCTTCCAAATGTTTCCTACAAAAGTGAAACAAAATTAAAAGAAAACATGGCAATTACTGTAGAACCTGGAATCTATATTGAAGACAAATTTGGCATTCGAATAGAAGATTCACTAATAGTAAAAGAGCGACCTGTTGTAATGCACAAATTTACTAAAGATTTAGTTACGATTTAAGCCTAGTCCCAAAAATCTACTCGTTCAATTATGTATTTTGACTCAGAATTATTTGATACAATCTCTCCGGAAGTTGTATCTACATTCCAATCATAGTTCATTTCTCCTTTATGTGATTCAAAATTCAATATCACTTGATATTTTTCAGCATCTATATTTGATACAGTTAGGTCCACTGTAGTTTTTTTGTTATCAAATATTTTCTCATCAGGATATTCTTCAGCAATCTTATCTGAAATTGCCTCCATGACAGTTAATCCTGATTCGTTTGGTCCGTTATACCCCATCAAGACATCAACAACTTGTTGTTCTTCAGATGAGAGTTCTGGCAAGCTGCTTTCTAGACTGCTTTTTGTTAATTCAGGAACTACAAAAATGACAAACATTGCGATCAAGGCAAGATAAATTGGTGCTCTCTTTTTAAGAAATGACTTGAAATCTGATTTTTTTGGTTTTTCTTCTTTCTTCTTTCTGTCCTTAGCCAATTTGTCTCCGAATTTCTAGTGTTTTGCTGTCAAAATTAAAACTTCCCAAGGAAATTGTATTATTCCATTTCTTTTTGTGTGTGTTTTTGTATTTTCTCTTACCTTCTCTTTGAGTTCCTTTCTCTGTGATCTTTCAAGAGAGTTTAGTTTCTCTTTGATCGGTTTTGCAACGTATCTTAGATAATTTCCCCAATACTCATCAAAATCACCAGGACTGTACTTGAAAACATAGTCCTTAACTGAAATCTTTGAAAATCCAGCTTTTTTTACCTCGTCTCTTAGTGATTTTTTAGTACCGTATCTATCCAGAGATGGAGTTCCTGGGGGAACATAATCAGGAATAAACTGAGTTACTGCATCAAGAATATTTCCAAAAAATGGGACTCTATCTTTGTGTCCATGCACAGATATGCCTAATGTACCTGATTCCTTAAGGCTTTTTCGCATATTCTTTAGAGCCTTAGATGCGTTTGGAAAAAAGAATAATGCATATTGACATGTTATGATATCAAATTTTTCTTTAAATGAAAAATTTTCAGCATCTGCATTTACAAAAAGGAGATTTGGTGATTTTTCATTCCATTTTTTTGCAATCTTTATTGCAGTAACAGCTGTATCAGCACCAACTACATAGCCTGATTTACCAACTTTGTTACTGAGTCTTTTTGTTACAACACCTGTTCCACATGCAACATCAAGAATATTGTTTCCTTTTTCTGCATTAACCAATTCTACTAGTTTCTTTGTGCTTTGAAATGGGCCATAGTCAGCTGCTGCCCATCTTTTATGATATCTAGGTGCTACTTCATTCCAAATTGCTATGTTTCTTTTTTTATATTCAGATGCTTTTACTTTGTTCATTTTTCTTTAACCTCATACAAATCTGATTTTAATGTTCGTCCTGTTTCATGAAGATATCTATGTTCTAATTCCTTTAGCATTTGAGCGAGTCTAAAATTGTCTACATGTTTCTTTTTTTGTTTTTGTTTGATTTCTTTGTATTGTGATATTAGTTTGTTTAACTCTGAATTTTTCATTCTAGTTTCTTTTCAATTTCTTTTCTGATAAATTTCACAATTTTTTCTTTTTTCTTCCATCCAGATGATGTTATTTTATTACTATCAACAATCAAAACCTGATTGTTGTTAGGATTTTTTTGATATTTTTTACCAATATCATTTGCAATAATAATATCAGCATCAGACTCTTTCATCTTTTTTTGGGCTGATTTGATTAGCGCACTTTTTGTAAGGTTAGTTTCTGCTTTGAATCCAATTAGTAATGCATCTTTTCGGAATTTTCTTACTAGGTCTATGATCTTTGGTGCCTTTTTGAGCCTAATTGTAAGGGATTTTTTGTTACTTTTGATCTTGGATTTGGAGATGCTTTCAGGAGTAAAATCCGAAGCTGCAGCTGCCATTATCACGACATCATATTTTTTCTTTAGTTCTTTTTTTACAGCATCAAACATATCTGAGTTTGTTGTAACGTTGATGATCTTGGCACCTTTTGATGGCTTTTCATTTCCTGGACCATAAATAATAGTAACTTTGGCTCCGGCAGAAATTAATTCAGACGCTAAAAGAACTCCCGTCTTTCCAGAACTAAGATTTGTTATTACTCTTACAGGGTCAATGTATTCTATTGTAGGTCCAGCAGTCATTAACACTTTCTTGTTTTTTAAAATTGATGTAAATCCAAATTTCTTTAAAACAATTTCTAAAACATCTTCTGGTTCAGGTGCTTTTGCTTTTCCTTCTATCATTTGTGGATTAAGAAATTGAATTTTATTTTTTAGAAATTCCATATTTTTTTTTACAGCAGAATTATCATACATTGATTCATGCATTGCTAAGCACATCAAAATAGGAATCTTTGATCCAAACCCTACAGTAAGCACTGTTGAAATTGGTGTATCATCAATTCCATTTGCCAGTTTTCCAAGCGTGTTTGCAGTTGCTGGATAAACTATTACTAAATCTGATTGTTTGTAATCTGCTAATCTGATGTGTTCTAATTCTCCAGTTAGCTTTGTAATGACTTCATTTCCTGTTGCCCATTTGAAATAATCTGGTTGTATCAGTTTTGTTACTGCATTACTTGTTACACAAGTAACGTCTGCGCCATGTCTCATTAACAGTCTTGCTAGCTCTATTGCTTTGTAAGCTGCAACACTGCCTGCAACACAGAGAACTATCTTTTTGCCTGTTAACTCAAAACCCTGTGAAGAAACAATATCTAATGATGGATGATCTTTTTTCTTTATTTTCTTTTTAGCCACCAATTTGCTCACGTAATTTTTTTAGCTCCTCTTTATCCATGGAAAAACAGTTCTCTTCAGCAGGAAATGTGCCTAACTCCACGTCTTTTTTGTAATCCTCAAGGGATTTGACAATATCCTCAGACAAATTCATGTATCTTTTTGCAAATTTGGGCTTTATGTCATTGTACATTCCAAGTACATCTTGAACAACAAGCACTTGTCCATCACAACCTGCACCTGAACCTATTCCAATTGTGGGTATGTTGACTGTTTCAGATATTATTTGTGCTACTTCGTGACTTACCATTTCTAGTGCAATGCTAAAAACACCTGCTTCTTCCAGCTCTTTTGCATCTTCGATTAACTTTATTGCAGCATCCTTTGTTTTTCCTTGTACTTTGTATCCTTGTGAAAGAATTGTTGTTTGAGGTTGTAATCCAATATGTCCCATCACTGGAATTCCTATATCTACAATAGCACTAATTGTTTCAGCCATAATTGAGCCACCCTCAAGTTTTACAGCGTCAGCTCCTGCTTTGATTAATCTTCCAGAATTATTAATTGCATCTTCTATACTTGTTTGGTATGACATAAATGGTAAATCTGATACCAACAATGAATTCTTTCTTGCTCTACTAACTGCTTCTGTAAACATAGACATCTGTTCCATAGTTACAGGAATTGTATTCTCATAACCTAGCATTACCATTCCTGCACTATCTCCAACTAACAATACATCAATTCCTGCTTTATCACACAGAGAAGCAAGAGAATAATCATAACCTGTAATTACTGAAATTTTCTTTTTCTCTTTTTTCATGTTTATAATATCTTGAACTGATTTATGCAATTCTGGCTCTCCTTGCTAAATTATTTTTTATTTGGATGATGTTTTCTGAAAGGTTTTTCTTATTATCAAAATCATTAATAATTTTCTGAAGACTATTTTGATTTTTTTTAGATAGTTTTTTTGCTTCATCTATTAGTACATCAATTGCACGTGTAACATTATCCACTATTGTGATGTTGGCAGTTTGTGAAGTTCTAGAAAGGGGATTTAGATCAAATGTAATGACTATTTTTCCTGCATTTCTAAGTGCCATTGTTCTATCTCCGTCTTCTAGAGGTACAACAACTACATCTGCAGCAAAAATTCCGTTTTTATCTACAATTCTTCTTGCTGAATCTATACCTGGTAATTTTGTAGAAAAATCAGGGTTTGTACCTAAAATTTCTCTTGCTCCGTTCTTTTTGAGAATCTTAACTATTGCCTGCTTTCTATCTTTGTTTGTATAAAACAGATTCACCTCAAGTTTTGCCTTGATTTGTTTTGATAGCCTTACAATCTGCTTTGGACATAATGCAGCAATATTTCCATTAACTGAGATAACAGGTGTTTCTGCCTGAAGAAGTTGTGCTGCTGCAGCCTTGATTGCTCGTTTTGAAGATTTTCCTGTTTTTTCTCCTAGGAGATAGTCAAATGCTTCGCCTCTACCTTGAGCCAAAAGTCCCTCTTTGGCAACCAGTCCCTTATCAAACCCGTCAACTAATTTTTCACGAATCAAAAGAGACTTAGCTCTTGGATGTGACTTGGGAATTAATGACATATGATTTCAATTAATTGTAAAGGATTCTAGCTCCAATATTGTCTAATTCTGATCTTATAATTATTCCATCAGGATAATTTTGTAAAATTTCTAAGACTCTACTTTTATCTTCTTTTGGAATCATTGAAAAAATTGTTTCTCCAAAAAGTGCAATGCCACACTTGATATTATTTTCAGATAATTCATTAACTAATTTTTGCATTCTTGGAGTCATAACATTAACATATTTAGCAAACTCTAGTGACATGTCTTGAAAATGTTCATAATTTTTTGATTCTAGTAATTTGTTTACCATTTTTCCACCAAGACCATTAATTTGTGATAAGTGTTCCTTGATGAATCTGTTTGTAGAAATCGGAGAAAAACATATCATAATTACAGCTATTTTATCTGTGAGTATTTTTTCAACAGAACCAATTCCTGGAGCGCCTGGTTTGACACGAATCTCAAATCCGCCATTAAATGATGCTAAAACATCTCCTAATCCCGTTTTACAATTTACTTCTGCATTATGTGCAATTTGTCCAATTATTGTTTTATCTAATTTTGTTTCAAGTGCCTGATCTAAAGCAAATGATAAAGATAATGCAACGGCACTACTGGAACCTAAGCCATATCCAACTGGTATTGATATCTCGTGTTCGATATCAAAAAACTTTTTTGAAAATTCTCCAATCTTTAGGAATTCATTTAAAACAAATTCTGATACATCAGTCTTATCTGGCTGATATCCTTTTATTGTTATTCTAAAGTTTGATTCTTGATCTTTTTTTGTTTCTATTTTTACTCTAGTTGTAACTCCTTGTTTAATTGAGAATCCTGCACCCATTGATCCTAAATTTTCAAAATTATCAAGACTCTCATCTAAGTGAGCTTTGAAAAAACCTGTAATGTGAGCTGGACAAAATGCCGTGGCCTCCATTAATCTAAGTTTAAATTTTACATAAAATATAAGAATATGGCTTAAATTAATTAAATTAGTATAAATTGACTAAATTTGTTAGACGCCTACAAAGAATTGGAAGCAGCATTCTAGTGTCTCTACCAAAAGAATGGGTTGATGCAAATAATCTTGATAAAAGCAGTCAAGTTGAACTTGAAACAGGACAGGACAGCATTTCAATATCTGCAAACAAAGATACGCGGCCAACAAAAGAGCTTGTAATTTCTTATCCGCTACCACAAGAAGAAAATATTGTAGCAGACATTACTGGAGCTTATCTTTTAGGATATGATGTCATTGAAATTAATTCAAAATCTATCGTTCCAGGAGAAGATAGAGAAAAGATACGCAATTCTATGAGGAGATTGGTTGGAATGGAAATCATTGAAGAAGACGCATCTCACATCAACATGCAATTTCTTTTAGATGCAACAACACTCAATCCAGAAAAAATCCTCAAGCGAATGAGTTCGATTGCACTTGGTATGCATGATGATGTATCAAATGGGTTAATCTCAGATGACAAATCTAATTTGCAAACATTATCAAAACGTGATGTTGAGGTAAATAGACAATATTTTCTACTTGTCCGTTTGATTCGTAGTACACTTGTTGACAAACGATTAGCAAATGCATTTAATTTAGAAAATATTGATGTGCTTGATTATAGAGTTGCAGCAAACCTATTAGAAAATGCAGGTGACTCTATTGTTGAACTCTCAAATTTAATTTTTAATTCATCCTTATCAAAAGAACATTCAAAAAAAATCTTTGATATAGTTAAGGAATTTAGTAAACTTGCTGAAAAATCTATAGATGCCTTCACAAAGCCTGATAGACTTTTAGCAATTGAGGCAATATCTTTACACAAAAAATATGAAGAAAAACTTAGCAAACTAAGAATTACATTGGGAAATAAAAAACAAATCCCAATAGAGTTCCTTGATTTGGTGTACATGTTTGAAAGAATTGCAAAATCCTGGGCCGATGTTGCAGATCTTGTAAAGCCCATCTATAACGAATAATTAGTATAGTTTCTTTTTGGCAGCATATGTTAGAACTGCACATATAGTTTTAGAATCCTGAATCTTTCCTGATTTTATCATTGTCAATAGTTTCTTCAAATCCATTTTCACTACAGATAATATCTCATCATCATCTAGTTTCAAATCGGCAATTTTCTTTAATCCTGAGGCTAAAAAACAGTGAATTACCTCAGTATTGTAACCTATTGACGGATAGTAGGTGATTAGCGGAGTCATCTTTTTTGCTCTATATCCTGTCTCTTCTTCTAGCTCTCTGAATGCACATTTTATTGGCTCTTCTCTTTTTTCTAATGTTCCAGCAGGAATCTCTAAAATATATCCATGTGGAAACCTGTGCTGCTTTACAAGAATTACCTTGTTTTCTTCATCAAAAGCAAGCATTGCTGCTGCACCACGATGCTCTATCATCTCGCGCTTTACTTTCCTTCCTTCTATTTTTCCATCATAAACACTAAGACCTAAAATTTTACCCTCATAGATCTTCTTTTTCTTCATAGATAATATGAGAAATTATTATTATTTAATTTGTTTGATATGTTAGATGTAATCTGGGTAATTTTTTAAAATCAAAAATAGCTTTTTCTAACCATTTGATGTAAAATGAAATCTTTTTTGGAATAAACAAATCAGCTGACTTTACATTTTTAACAGACCTTACCTTTTGTGTGAGCTCATCCATTTTGAAAATACTATCACTATACAGAAATAAAACAATTTGATTCTTTGCGATAAAGGGAATTTGTAAATAGTAATCAGAAAATTTATCATTCATATCTTCTAGTGTTTCTTTTAGTTCTCCATCTATCCAAGTAAGAATGGCATGAGGAATAAAATCTTCAATTTTTTCAGGATTATAAATTAAGGTAAATTGAATCCCCTCATTTTCATGCAATTTCTCAATACATCTTGTTATTGTTTTAGTTGACATGTTTGTGCTCTTTGCAATTTTTTCAATTTTCTGTCTAGGATCTTCAATTAATATTCCTAAAATTTCTAAATCTGTTTTTGTAAGATTTGAGCTAAACCCCTGGTTCTCTGCTTCAAAAATAGATAGAACTCTAACATCCTTCATCAATTTACTGGCAAGTTCAATTTTCTGCTCTAGATTCTCTTTTACAGCAATACCACAGACTGTAATTCCACCCACACATGGCACTACAAAATATGGCTCACCTACAAGACTTAACTGCTCGAAAACTTCATCGATGTTTTCACCTGATACAACAAAATACAAAACACCATAACCCAAGACAGGTGGTTCAACTTTGAGAAAAAATTTTTCAATAATCTTTTTTTCCTCCATCTTTCGAATTCTGGCCCGCACTGCTCCCCCTGATATTCCTAATTCCATGCCTATTTGCCTGTCCGATTCCCTACAATTGTTTAGTAACCTGCTCAGAATCTTCATATCTAAATTGTCCATTTTATCACCTAAGAGAACATCTCAAAATATAGAAACAACTAATCTGATATAAAATTGTCTATAGTTTTAGCACTATGCATAAAAGACATTAAATATCAGACTATTTTATTAGATTTGTGGAATATAGATTAAGACTAGCAAAAAGAATGCTTTTCAACAAAAAGGGAAGCTTGATTGGTGCAGTTTTAGCTGTAACAATTGGAATTTTAGTTATTCATGTAAATTTTGTAATATTTCAGGGATTGTTTGATGCAATAGTTAGGGATATCAGTGATTACCGAAATGGTGACATTCTTGTAACTGATGAGGCCGACTATATCGACAAGTCAGATTTATCCATTGTAAGTTGGTTTGAAAGAATTCCATATGTTGAAGCGGCAACCCCGCGGCTTTCGTCAAGTGCCGAAATGAATATGACAAAAAATGGAAAACTAATTGAAGAGACCAGAATCCCACTTGTTGGCATTGATCCATTTCGTGATGTTAGGGCATCTACTGTTCATGAAACTGTTTCAGAAGGAACCTATGTCTTTTCAAGAAACTCTATTGTATTAGGATCTAATGTAGCAAAAGATCTTGGAGGAGCTGAAGTGGGTGATAGTGTTAAAGTTCTTGTAGTTGATAGATGGGGTGAAGATCAAATTAGAAGATTTACTGTTTCTGGAATTGCAAAGTCACCTGGAGGTCAGGGATTTGATTATACTGCAGTTGTGCACATTGATACTTTACGTGATATGATGAATAGACCTGGAGATACTGGATCATTTATGGTAAAACTAAGCGATCCTTCAAAAGCATTTGAAGTAAAAGAATTCTTCTTACAATCGTTTCCTAATGATGACTTTCTTGCAGAAACTATAGAAGAATCTGCTGAAGAACAACTTGCTGGTTTTAGATCTGGCATTGCAATGATTAACATGATAGGATATTTTGGAATGATGTCATCTGCATTTGCTATTGTTACAATTCAGATGATGTTGGTAAATGGAAAAACTAGAGAAATTGGTGTCATGAGAGCAATTGGAGCTAAAAGAAAAGATATTCTCATAATCTTCATTTTCCAGGGAATGATAATTGGAGCAATTGGTGCAGGAGTGGGAACTGCAGTAGGGTTGGGTTACACTTTTTATGCAAAGGAAACAAAAATGTCATTCAATAATAGTCTCCCTCTTGAAGTAAGCTATAACTGGGAAAAGATCATTCAGACTGCTTTGACTTCTTTTGCGTTAGCAATAATGGCGTCTTTGTATCCGTCGTATAGGGCTACCAAGCTGTTACCTGTGGAGGCGATGAGAACTGTCTAAAGTGCTTGAAATTCACAATCTAAGTAAGATTTACGGAGAAGGAGAAAACAAAGTAAAGGCTCTTGATAATGTATCTTTTTCAATTGAGCATGGAGAGTTTGTACTAATTGTTGGAAGTTCCGGCTCTGGTAAATCTACATTGCTTAACATGATTGGATTATTGGATCATCCTACCAATGGAAAGATCTTCATTGATGGAACTGACACTACAACACTTTTAGATGATAAAATTTCATCATTTAGAAATAAGAAATTAGGATTCATTTTTCAATTTTCTAATCTGCTTAGTGATCTTTCGGTTTTAGAAAATGTATTGTTGCCAAGACAAATTGCAGGAACTAATGGCTCTGCTGAGAAAGATGCCAGAGATCTACTAAGAGCAGTTGGACTTGATGACCAAATAGATAAACGTGCAAACAAGATTTCAGGCGGACAAGCTCAGAGGGTAGCAATTGCAAGGGGGTTAATCAACAAACCTTCAATTGTTCTAGCTGATGAACCTACTGGCAATCTTGATTCAGTTACTTCAGAAACAATTGTTCAATTAATGAAATCAATGGCAAGAAAACTTAATCATACATTCATTATAGTTACACATGATAGACAACACTTTTCCGATGTTGATAGAGTAATAACAATAAAAGATGGTAGAGCCTTTGAAGGTGACCAGCCCTCAGAAATGGAGGTTTTAGCATAATGAATCTCAAAGTCTTGCTATCATTGTTTGTCATAGGATTTGCTCCATTTATTTTTGATAACTCTTATGCTCAAATTACTTCAGGTGGATTTGGTAGTTCTCCATTTGAGAGAGACTATGGAGATGTCAAATTTTTAGATGCATACTTTGGAACAATTGATAATAAATTTGAGGTCGACGCCGGCGACAGAAACGTGCCATTTACTGTAGTAATGGCAAATGTTGGAACTCAAGATATCACTGGAATAAGGGGTCAGCTATCATTGCCTCTTGGATTTTCAGGCTCAGATGGGCCTGGCTCAGTTATCTATGCAGATGCTGATTCAAATTCTCTTGCTGGAAACAACTTTCATCTGACATTTTTTGTTGACATAGGTAATAGTGTTAACATTCAACAATATCCAGGTACTGTTAAAGTAGATTATTCACGACTTAGAGAATCAGGTGTTCGAACTGCATTTGAGAATTTTGATTTCAAAGTAACTGGAGAAAGCGTAGTAAATCTACGACCACTAGATCCATTTCTTACATCCTTACAACAAAACCATGTAACAATTGAAATTTCAAATGATGGAACTGCACCAATTTCAAGTGTAGGTATTGGACTAAAAAACACACAAAGTGAAAGGGCATCAACAGCCCAATCCATCACTAATGTTGAGAATGTTGTAATTCTAAATACTGATTGGGAGATTGGTTCAATTGAACCAAAATCAAAAAAATTAATTGAACTTGATGTATATGTACCTGAATCTTTGAAAGGTGATACACTCCGTGCACCTATTGAGATAACTTATTTCAATGCACATGGTGATCAACACACCATTTCACGAATTGCAGATTTCTTTGTTAAAGGCTTTATTGATATATCCGTCTATAATGTAGATGTAATTGAATTGTCTGGTACGCAAATGGTAATTGGAGAAATAATTAATGAAGGAAACGAAGATGGATTGTTTGGTTTTGTAACTGTTGATCCTCGTGGAGATTCCAATATCAAACCTAGCACTCAATTTATTGATGAAATTGAAATTGATGCACCTGTACCATTTAATGTTCCAATTGAATTTGATGGAGAACCAGAGTATGGAGAGCATGACATTACCATTACTGTAAGATACAAAGATGATGTTAGAGACGAGATCTTTGTTACTCATGATACAACAATTCTAGTTGAAGAGCCATCAAACAATGATGAAGGCAGTCCTGACTTGACAATGATTATCATTCCAATTATTGTGATAATAGGAGTGGGAATTTACATAATCCGCAGGCGTAAAAAGGCAGCAATCAAGGCAAGCTAGCAGCTAAAATTTTAAATCTAAAACGGAGGAAATAAGATCAATTCAAATTGAGATTGAGTATTGTTGTTCTCATTGCAGTTTTGACTGTTGGAAGTATTGTAATTTCTTTAGGCTTTCTTACAAATGACGAACCTGGTGAGGTTTCTGAAATCTTTACTCCATATGAAAAATTAGAAAAATACAAGAATGAATTAGAAAAAATCAATCAAGCCAATTTACAAATACTAGAAGATCTAAAAGACCAGATCAAAAATTCTGATGATGTTCATTTGGATCAGTTAAACGAAGAGATCGCAATAGTAACACGGGTAATTAATGAAAACAAGGCAGAACTTGAAAAAGTAATTCAAAAACTATCCCAAATGGATTCTGATACCTGATAAAGCACTAATCCCTAGTTTCTAGAATTTACATCATATCTAAAAGAAGTGTTATCGGGGTATGAAAAACAATGTATTTCTCATTCTAGTGAATTATTACAAAATTTATCAAAACACTGCTCTGAATACTTCTATTATTTTTCTAAATTCATATAGTTACTAACAAAGTCATGTGTATTGGAGACACATCAAAAACTAACAATTGCTGGAGTTATTTTGTTAGTTGTAACATTTCTGATTAATTACTATCATCAGGAAGATCATCCTGGTGTGGGATTTAACTATGCATATGTTACAGGAGTGCTAATGCTGGCATTTTTTTCAATTAGTTTTATAATGTTTACAAAAGACCGACTAAAGGAATCATAGTTTTAGTTTGTATGTTTAATATGTGATGTAAATCTCTCTTTGGGGGAAAAGCTCCCAGTTTATCTAATTCTAATTTATAAAATCTCAATAAAAGGAATTGATAAAAATTATCAGCAAATTCTAATTTACAAAATTCAGTTCAACCATCGTTGTAATACAATACATTTTTGGTCTTAGGCATATTCCAGACCGTAAGATTATATGCAATTACTGGATCTTGCGATTATGCCATGGGATGAGATTGAAGTCCCAAAGGAATTGCGAGAATTCATGCTAGAAAAAGCAGAAGAAACTTTCCTTGGACAAAAAAATGGTGCATACAAACAATATCGTTATGGTAATTTGCACATTAGAGAATATGATGATAAATTTCTAGTTCATACTGATAGAATTGATCCAAGAAAAGATCCACTAGGCCATTTGGTTTTTGATGCACCAGAAGTATTAGTTGGTTTAGCTTGTGCAATATTTGGTGGCACTCAAATTGCAAAAAGATTTCAAAATAATAAATCAAAAAAATCATCAACTGCATCAGGACTTTTGTCTTCAATTATTGCTGGCTATCTTGGATATGTCACATCAAAAAAAATTAGAAATTATTTGGAGTAGAAATGTCAACTGTTAGAACAATACAAGTAATGCTGAAACTTTTGCCATCTATCCTAGCTCTACGAAAAGATAGAAGAAAATGGGTAAGACATGAGAGAAAAGAAGAACTTGATCTAGAAATCTTTCGAAAAAATGCCAGAAAAGTTCTAAACACTTTCATTTCACTAGGCCCTGTCTACATAAAACTTGGACAATGGCTATCCTCAAGAGCAGACATCTTGCCGCAGCCATACCTTGAGGAACTCTCAAAACTCCAAGACAGTGTTCCTGCAGCTCCATTTGATCAGGCAAAGTCAATAATAGAAAAGGAAATTGGTCCAATAAACGAAAAATTTGATAAAATAGATCCGAATCCTATATCTGGTGCATCACTAGGACAAGTTTATCGAGGGACTTTATCTGGTCAGGAAATTGTAGTCAAGGTAAAAAGGCCTGGCATCGAAAAAATTGTTGAAGAGGACATCAAAGTCTTAAAAAAAATTCTTCCTTTGGCGTTAAGATTTGTCGATCCAAACCTCCGTTTTTCTGCAAAGGCAATGCTGTCTCAATTTATAGAAACAATTCATGAAGAAATGGATTATACAATAGAATCGGACAACCTCAAAAAAATAAAGCATGACATGGCAAAAAACAACAAAGTTGTAGTTCCTAAAGTCTATGATGATTATTCCTCAAAAAATGTCCTAACAATGGAGTATCTCCCAGGAATCAAGGTCACAAACATTGAAGCCCTTGATGAAAAGGGAATTGACAGGCAGAAACTAGTCATTGATGTGCACAAAGTCTTCTTTACAATGCTTCTTAGACACTCTATTTTCCACGCAGATCCTCATCCTGGTAATATTTCAGTGACAGATGATGGTAAACTAATCCTATATGACTATGGAATGGTAGGAAAATTAGACAATGAAACTCGACTGAAACTAGTTAGACTGTACCTTGCACTAGTAGAAAAGGATCCCCCAAGAACAGTAAATGCAATGGATGATCTCAGAATGCTTACTCCTGATTTTAATCGTACAGTTATCGAAAAAGGCATTGAGCTTGCGGTTCGTGCAATGCATGGAAAAAAGCCTGATGACATGGAAGTAGAAGGACTAATGGAACTCTCAAACAGAACAATGAGCAAATTCCCCTTTGTTCTCCCAAAGAACTTGGCTTTGTACATGAGGATGGCCTCAATTATTGAGGGAATCTACAAAACACACAAGATAAATTTCAAGTTCGTCAAAGTCATAAGAGAAATTCTTCAAGAAGAGAGCTTAATAAAAGATGCATACATTGAGGAGCTAAAGTATTCATTTGATAGATTTGCAAAATCAATTGACGCTACAATATCTATCGCACCTGAGCTCAAAAAATTTTTAGATGAAAACAGGTCATTGCAGATTCTAAATGCAAAACCAAAATCAAATATTTTACTTTCTGGAAGTATACTGTCTGCTGCAATCTTTGTTGGGTCTGCAATTTTGCATTCAACAAATGAAACACTTGGTATTACTGGAATGATTGGGTCGTTAGTAATAATGGGTATATTTGTAATATTTAGAAAAAGATGAATACTATTCTATTGTAATGTCTTTTCCATGTTTTTGAACAGGAATTGTAATTGTTAGTACACCTTTATCATATTTTGCAGAACTAACAGTCTCTTCTCCTTCTTTTACTTCGATTGGCAATCTAATTTTTTTATCAATGATGTTTGGTCTTTGATTGCAAATCATGCTGTGCTTTTCTTCATCAGATGTTTCTTTGCAGGCCTGAATTGATAGAATGTTTCCATCTAGTGATAATTTGATGTCTTTTTTTCCAAATCCGGGTATGTCAATTAGCATAGTTAGTTTGTCATCATCTAGATGCATGTCAACTGGGGGCAAAACAAATTCATAAAACTCTCGTGATTTGTTGCCTATTTCTTTCATCATTTCGTTTGCCATAGATTTTACCAGTCCCATTTTGAAGTATATGGTCAATTTTTGGTTATAAACCTTGATAGGATTTACCTAAGTTTGATTAACACACTTGAACCTAAAATCTAAATTATTTTCTTTATTGCCTATTAGTCATTAAGGTTGATGGTATCAAAAATTAGAAAAGACTTGATGTATACTCTTGGAACTACATTAAATTCTTCGAATATCTCAAATGGTTCAAAGAACACAAAGTATTGCATAAAGTGAATTTTGTTAGTAATCTATTGAGAAATGTTTAGAGAATACTCAATTAGTATAATTATCTGAAATACACTGTGGATAAGCTCATTATCGGATTGGTAATCATTTCGATGGGTCTAGCAATTTTATTAATTTCTACTAATCAAACTGAACAAATTCCTTCTGATCAAACCAGTGAACAAATTACTGTTTCTTCTCCTGTTCAATCTACTCAAACAAATGAAGAATACTGTAATCCTTCGTATCCTGATGTATGTATACCTGCTGGACCTCCAGACTTGGATTGCGATGATATAGAGTACAGTAACTTTACGGTCTTGTATCCAGACGAACATAGATTTGACGATGATAATGACGGAATAGGATGCGAACAATAACTATCTAGAAATTTTCTATTGCATAATTAATCTCAAGTTCTTCTGTCAACCTTTCCCCTCGTAAAAGATTGATTTTCTGTCTCTTTAGGAAGTATTGTAAGGTTTAGTGATGTTAATTTTGATACATTCGGATCATAATCGTAAGCAAATAGAGCACACAAGTTATATCCAAAAACTAATTAAAGAAAATGGTTGCCAACGGCGTTCTACTACAACCTTACAAGGGTGCAACCTTGTTGGGAAGTACCAGTCGTTGGTGAACCCCCTAGTACATGATGTACTAATATACAATGTTTAACAAATTGATGGTTTAAAACTTTCTAGTTTACCTTCTCTGCCTTTTGTCCTGTATAGTTTTCCCATCTTTCAATAATCACATCAACATATGCAGGGTCTATCTATATTCCAAAACATGTTCTGCCTGTCTGTTCACATGCGATTAGAGTGGAACCTGAACCTAGGAATGGATCTAAAATGTGGTCATTTTTGCGCAAATTTGTCTTACTATAATCATCTCTCATTTTCCAGGATCATATTCCTAATAGGGCAATGATTATACTTTTTAATTCTAATTACGAAACTGAAAATTGTCTATATTTTATCGAATATGATTTTTATTCTAAGATTGGATCTAAAACAAGAACATCTGTAACCTTCAATTTTTATAAAAGTTTCATAAATCTTGCAATATTTTGTGTCATTTTGATAGATTTTTAATCAATCCCTTTCTCTGATTTGATAACTTATGATAGTTGTAATTGAAGGCGGAGACCAAGCAGGCAAATTAACACAATCAACCTTGTTGGAAAAAGCTCTTAAAAAAAGAAAGATCAAGACAAAACTATTTCATTTTCCTGACTATGAAACCCCTATAGGCAAAGAAATCAGGCAATACCTGGATGGAAAAAGAAAGTTCCCTCCCCAAGTGATTCATTGTCTCTTGGCTGCAAACAGATGGGAAAAACTAGGACAAATTTTAGCAGCACAAGAAAAAAATTCCGTCCTAATCATGAACCGATACTATCATTCCAATCTAGTTTATGGTATAGCAAATGGAATGAAGCAAAAGTGGCTTGAGAACCTTGATGCTGGTCTTCCAAAAGCTGATCTTGTTATTTTACTTGATGTTACACAAAAAGAGTCGTTTCACAGACAGAAAAATCACAGAGACAAGTTTGAAAAAAATGAAGAATTTCTAAGAAAGATCTCCAAAATTTACCAAACTACTGCCAGGAAAAGACACTGGAAAATTATTGATGCATCAAAATCTCAACAAGAAATACATGAAGAAATTTTGAAAACATTTTCAAAGAAAGTAGGACTATGAAAAAAAATTATCTTGACATAATTGATCCGATTCATGATTTTATCCGTGTCTACGATCATGAGCTATCAATAATTGACAATCCGATTTTTCAGAGATTAAGACGAATTAGACAACTCTCAGGTGCTCATTTGACATATCCTGCAGCTCAGCATACAAGATTTGAGCACTCATTGGGTGTGATGCATATTGCCAGTCAGGCAGGCCATGCATTAAATGAAAAAGGATTTCTCAAACCAGATAATATACAAATACTTCGGTTAGCTGGCCTCTTGCATGACATAGGTCACGGGCCTTTTTCTCATCTTTTTGAGGAGATAATCCAGGAAAAGAAAATTTCACATGAAGACTTTGGTAAAGAAATTATCCTAAAATCTGAAATCGGTGACAGTCTATCAAAAAATGGTTTTGACAAAAAGCTCATTACAAAAATTGCATTTGGTGATTCCAAATTTCAATACATGAATGAAATTGTTTCAGGGGCCTTAAGTGCAGATATGATGGATTATTTACTTCGAGATGGTTATTTTACAGGAGCAGAGCACGCAAAAATTGATCACAAAAGAATCACCCAATCCCTTGACATACATCAAAAGAAACTGGCCCTGGAACGCTCAGCATTATATTCCTTTGAATCAATGATGCATTCCAGATATCAGATGTTCAAGGCAGTTTATTTTCACAAAACTGTAAGGGCAGCTGAAGTAATGTTAATTGAAGCATTAAGACTATCTGATGATGAGTTTGGCTTTACCAGTTTTAATCTAAATGAATATGTCAAACTTACAGACGAATATGTCTTATCCACTCTGATCTCATCCAAGTCTTCAAAGTTAAAGCGAGCCAGAGAATTTGCCCAAGACTATCAAAATAGAAAATTGCTCAAATGTGTATTTGAGAGAATATTGACAAGCAGAACCAATTTGAAAAAAACTAGAACCAACGAACTTAGAGAGGCAATTTCTAAAAAATCCAAAGTTGATGAGAATGAAATTTTTGTAGACAGTTCTGTTACCCCTTCAATTCCTCTTGCACCATCCAAAAATGAATCAAAATCAATTATTCTAATTACAAATGAGAATGGAAGATCCTTGGCAAAAGAGATGCCAATTTCAGAGATACCTGTGGTTTCAGCAATCTCTGGATTCATGAATATTCTTAGAATCTATACCCATCAAAAGAACAGAAAAAAAGTTGAAATTGCCGCAAAATCAATCATTGGTGATCTAAAGTGAAAAAAAGAATTGTAATCAAATTATCAGGGAGGGTTTTTGGCATGGATAATGTCAAAATACTAAAAGACTATGCCCAGTTTCTTGTAAAAATCAGCAAGGTTTGTCAGCCAATTATTATTGCTGGGGGCGGAAACATAGCAAGACACTACATCTCTCATGCAAGATCTTCTGGTGCAGATGAATCTACCCTTGACGAACTTGGAATTGAAATTTCTAGACTTAACGCAAAGTTGTTGATTTATGCTTTAAAGAACAAGGCATATTCGCATCCACCAACTACTTTACAGGAAGTCAGACATGCCGTAGATGATGGATTAATAGTTGTTACAGGCGGTTTGCATCCTGGTCAAAGTACCAATGGTACTGCGGCATTAATTGCTGAAAAAGTTCAAGCAGAACAGTTCCTTAATGCCACTGATGTTGATGGTGTCTATGATATGGATCCAAACAAATTCAAACAAGCAAAAAAATTCAGACGAATTGAGCTAAAAAACTTGAAAAATATGCTGGTTCATGAAGATTCTGTTGCAGGAGGCTATGACTTGATGGATATTGTTGCTCTAAAAATTATTGAACGTTCTAAAATCAAAACACAAATCCTAAAGGCTGATCTAAAAATGATTGAAAAGGCTATCAAGGGCGATAACGTGGGTACTGAAATTATTCTACCTTCAAAATAATTACTCAGAAATTTCGTTTTGAACTGTTGGTCTTGTTTCAGACCAGATCTGAATCTCCTTTCCTGAATATTCTGCAATTCCTGATTCTCGAAGTTTTTTGAAAATTGACAGGGCTTCTTCTTTTGTTACTGCCTTTGATTGAGCCTTTGTAAAACCATCTTTATCCACAATAATTGCCACATGTCCCTCCGGGGAAACAATCACCGCAGTAAAATCTTCCTCTCCGACTGGTTGAAAATTTCCATCAACTTTTTTGGTAGTCAAAGTCAACATTCCAAATCCAGCTGCCTCAAACATCTTCATTTGTGATTTGCTTGCTCTTTGTTTTCCTTGTTGTACTGCTTGAAAATACTGCATGATTTTTGCTATCCCCAATGGTATAATAACTGTCTCAACATTTAAGATATCTGGAGAGTAAGCAAAATAATGAATCCTAAAATCTTTGTAGGTGTTGCAATTGCAGTACTAATTGCTATATTGGGTGGGATTCTTTCGATGGGACCTTCAATGGGTGGTATAGAACAAGACACAACTGTTAATGAAATTGCTCCACAAGTTAAGCCTCTTGAAATTGAACTAGATGATATTTCTGTTACCAAAATTTCCGAACGATCAGCTACAATCAAAATCGCATTCAAAATTTCTAATCCTAATGAACGTTCTATGATTGTTCAAACTATGGATTATCAATTATTTGAAACAGGATATTCAGAGTCTGAACAAATTTCTGGTGGTCAAATTGGAAGCAGACCTGAGGGAATGGTGGAATTTGGCTCAAACTACTATACTCTTCTTGGTGAGAACTCAATAATACTAAAAGATACCATCTCTTTAAAAAATTCCGGAAATACTCCTGAATTATGGGCAGCCCTTGAAGATAATACTACAACTTGGCGAGTTTCCGGTGATGTCTTTTACAATCTAAGCTCTATGACAAGTGGCCAAGAAAATGAACTCCATTTTGATTTTACCCAATAACATCAATTGTATCACAAAATTTTAAAATTATGATATTTTGTTTTTAGAGAAAAAATATTAGCAAAGTTATAAAAGCCAGAAGAGTGGATTTTTATCAAATGGCAGAAGCAGGTATGGCCGCATTTGGAACCGCAATAGGAATGGCAATTGCACTAGCAGTAGTGTGTTTTGCTCTTCGTGGTAAAGGACATCCAGAACCACTAGATTAAACAAGGGAGTTTTTCCTTTATGATATTTTTCATATATCTAGACTAGTCTTTCTTACTCATTCCTAACATTTCTGCTAGGGTTACCTGTTTGGCATTCCTCCTTTTTGTAAAACATCTTTCATAATATTGGCAATTAGAACATTCAGTCGATGGCTCTAAGATAGGCGTCTTCTGTTCTTTAAGAAGATCATTTAGAACACGAACACGTCTGATTACTTCTTCAAACATCTTTTTGTTGCGTGTTAATGAAAATGTTGTTTCTTTTTTATCTCCAGTGATGTAAATAATAATTCCATCATCTTTGTCGTATATCCACATGCAAGCATTAAGATATAGAACATCACTTGCTTGAGGATTTTCTAATTCGTCTAGGGCTGATCTAAATAAAAGAATAGAATCATCTATCATCATGTCTACCTGTCCCTTTAGTTTGATATCGTCTATTGCAAATTCTTTGGACTCACTTCCATACTGCAATTTTCTTAGTAATCCTGAAAGAAGGTCATTGAATCCGCTCCTTTCAATCTCTTTAGGCTCTATCCTATCATAGTATGAGCGTCTTAGACATTGTACTACTTCATTAAGATGAATGGTTTGAATATTTTTAGAGTCTATCTCAATCTCTAGTTCTTTTCCTATAGATCCTATTGCATTTTTAATGATATTTCGAAAATCTCTATCTCCCATCATGATGTCTCATCTTGAAACTTGATCAATAAAGGTTAATTCATAATCTCATTGAGGTACTTTGAAATTCTGCCTGAAAAAGCAAGTGTAACAAAATGAACTGCAAATCCTAACACTGCTGCTATAATCAGATTCCCAGTTCCATAGTAGATTCCCAAAAATGCTCCTAGTGAGGGTAGGGCAAAGATCAATGCCATAGAGATACTAACCCAATTCGTAAGAACATCTATTGGTTTTTCAGTTTTTTTCGTTGGAAATTTACTCATATTTTATACCAAATTATTCTGTCTCTAAAATCAATTTTGACATTGTGGTTTCTGTTGGTATTTTTTGTTCAACTGCATAAGCAATTGCTGCAAGATTTCTTACTTCATATGCAGTTAGTTTTGTAATTCCTACTGTTGTTGCTAAACTGAACATTTTTGTAAAAGAGTTCAATGATGCTTGATAAATTGCTAATTCAAAAGCTCTTTCAAATTCAGCAATTGCATCTAATTCATTTTCATTTTGAGGAACCAAATCCTTGTATTTTGTGTTAGAAAGTTCATTGAATGCATCTCTTATTGTTCCAGCCGACATCATTCTTCCTAGCAAATCTTTTGCAGCTGGAGATTGAATTATAATTAAATCCTGAATTTGTTGCTCATCTAGTCCCCAAAACTTTCCTCTAATCACCCCTAAAATGTTGTAAAAATCAACATCCATTCCAACTAGTTTACTGGCATCTATGTCTCCAGATCTGAGTGCCTTTACAAGACGTGTATACAGAATTTTATCAAAATAGGTATCAAAGATTTGGATGTTCTTTTTATCTGCGTACAAAGCTGCAGCCTTTGTAATATCTTCAGCATATTCAACTTGGTTTAAGCTTGCAACTGCTTCTTCCAGATTTTTTGCAACTAGGGCTTTAACTACAATATCTCTTTGTTTGATTAGTTCTTCAGCACGAAGATTAATGTGAGTTTCAATCTCTTCTTGAGATTTTCCCAAAACCTTTCCTTTTAGAATTTGTTTTAGATTAGAAATTGTAAATTTCAAAAAATAAGCATCTAAAATACCTGAATCTCCGGCAGTTTTTGCTATGCCATAATGGACATCAGCTAGGTGGCCTCTTAGAGCATTTTCAATACCATGAGATGTGTAAGGTTTCTGAACTTCAGCTACTGCCTCAGAATAAATGGTATTTTTAATTCGAGTCATCAATTCATCAAGATCTCTTGATTCTGCCAAAGTTTGAAAATCTGCTTTTTTTAGTAATTTCCCTCTTTTACTGTAGGATTTGACCGATGCATAGACGTTTTTAGATCCACCCATTTAGATTATTCTCAATATATAACCGATTTTAATGTTTGGCGCTGTCTTGGTTGTGAATAATGATACTTTGGTCCATAGGCTATGCCTTTGATGTTACAATTGTAATTCTAAAGGTAATGGATGTCGTATGGCCTGACAGAATCAAAGTCACTCCTAAAGAAGAGTGGATTAGTCTCGATTTGGCACAGCACGGAGAAATAGCATACGTCAACGAATAGAAAAAATCCTTGTTCTTTTCTTCTTTTTATTATTTAATACAAATCAATTTAGATTTGTTCAATTTACCAATACCATGTTAATCTCTACAACTGAACTTAATTCAATTCTAAATGATCCAAATATTTTGATTATTGATACTCGCTCTTTCAAGGAATATTCAGAAGGTCATATTTCAAGGGCTGTAAATTTAGATCTATTTGCATTTCACTGGATAGATACAACAAAAGAAGGAATACAAAATTTTAACAAACAGACAGAGATGATTTTTTCATTTGTAGGGGTAAGCGCTGAAAAGAAAGTTGTATTTTATGATGATGTTTCTGGTATGTTGGCTGCAAGGGGTGTTTGGATGTTAGAATATTTTTCACATCTCGATGTATCAATGTTAGATGGTGGCATAAAAAAATGGACAAAAGAAAATAAACCTCTTGAAACAAAATTAAACCCATTTCAACCCTCAAAATTTTCTGGAAAAGTTAATTCGGAAATTATTTCCAGTTATGAATACATTTTAGACAAAATTAACACACTAAAGATTATTGACACTAGATCCGATGGAGAATATGATGGAACCACTATAAGAGCAGCACAAGCAGGACATATTCCAAAATCTATCAATATTGATTGGAATCTCAATATCGATGATGATGGTACTTTCAAATCAGACGATGAATTATCTAGACTTTATCAAATTCCAAAAGATTCTGAGATTGTGACTTATTGTCAAGGAGCTTATCGTGCTGCTAACACATTTCTTGCATTAAAAAAACTCGGTTTTAAGAATGTCCGCGTTTATCTTGGTTCTTGGGGAGAATGGGGAAATAAATTAGATTTGCCTGTTGAGAAATAATTTTGTAAATTATGGAGCAACAATTGATACGCCTAAAATAGCAAAGCCAAGCATAATGACTGCAGTAATTGTTGTCATGATTGCTTCTTTTGACATATTCTATCTATTCACCACTTCTATTTTTTCTTGTCCTTCCAAGAATATTTGTTGTAAACTGTTTCTGGAACTAATTGTTTGAATGGTTGAGAACCGCCATCATACCACTTAGTAAAGAACTCGTAGAGGTGAAGCCTGAGAGACTGGATGTAAACAATCAATCCTTCAATCATCATGATTCCTATCTGTCCTCCAACAATTAAGACAAGAGCAGTTGGTGAATCAAGTCCTCCCATACCTGCATAGGCCTGGTTAACTGTTAGCAAAAGAGCTGCATGCACTAACAACATAATTCCAATTCGGGCATAACTGATTGTGTGAGCCAGACATTCAATTGTCTTTCCAAGGAATACTTCCATTATGACACTTACCATGTCTCCTCCAGCTTCAGGGTGTTTCTTGTTGTGTTTTATTCCACCAATAATCATCAATACAATACATGCAAGAATTATGATAATTGAAACTCTAACAACTAGCCAAACAACTGCCCATTCTCCAACTAGTACAGTAACCCAAGGAACTGCTTCTGTGTGAATCTTGGAATACATGTTCATTACATCATATCCAGAACCAATTGCTCCCATCATTACTCCGAAAACTCCTAACCACATGAACAAGTTTGGAATTGCTTCAAAGATCAATGTGTCTTTGTCGCCCCTCTTGATGTAGTTTCTAATTCTCAAAAGGAAAGCCCATCCAAGATGTATAACTCCAATAAAGATTGAAACTTTGAGAATCATGATTACTTGATCAAATGTTAGCTGTGCGACAGTAATTGAACCAACTAACCATGATATAGAATGAAGCGGTCCACCTTCATGTAATAAAGACCTAAATGGTTCAAAATATTCTAAGTGAAAACCAAACGCTTCTCCTTGGAAAACTCCCGCAACCGCACCTGCTGCACCAGACATTCCAAGCAACATTCCCCATCTTGAAAGAGTACCTTGTCCTTTGAATTTGAATAATAATCCTAATCCCATAAGCAATAATCCGTGACCTACATCTGCAAACATAATTCCATAAAATATTGGCCACATAAGGGCAATCATCCAAGTGGGATCAAATTCTCCTCGTCTAGGAATTCCTTGACTGTGAGTAATTACTTCATAAGTTCTGACCCATTTTGGATTATCCAAATAAACAGGAAGGTTTGAAAGCTTCTCTTCATCTGTTATCTCTTCTGTTATTGAGGTCCATTGACTCGTTGCCTGTTTGAATTTCTTTTCCATCTTCTTTGGAATATATCCTTGTATGACTGCAAAATTTTTAGTACCTCCTGGTTTACGCAGTGTTTCAAGAACTTCTTTTGCTACAAATGCATTCTCATGCATTATTAGAATTTCACCACGAATTTTTTTTGTAGTAGAAGATAATTTTTTTGAAATAGATTTTTGTTTTTCTGTTAACTCCTTTATTTTTTCTTCTGCTAAAGAATATGCTTCACTTGGAATTTGAGGGAATTCTTTTGGTATGCTAAATGGATTCGAATTAAGGGCTCGCATAACTTTGAGAATTTTATCAGAGTCATCAATATCAGAAATTATTATAATTGCTGATTTTTCTTTAGATTCTAAATCATATTTGAAAATTGGTATGCCTTCTAATGATCGCTCAATCTCACCATAATCAGAGGAATCAATTACAAATAGATTTACGTAAAAATTTTTCATGGATCCAAAACCACTTAGATCAACTTTCAGCTTGTTTGCAACTTGCAATGTTTCTTTTAATGATTTGAATTCTTCTAAAGAGTGATTGACTCTTGTATTTTCTTCTAGCAATTTAGCTGCTTCAGTAATACTTTCTGGAGTTTTCTCCAGATCTGTAATCATATCTTCAATTTCATTAATATCATAATTTTTCTTTTTAAATACAGTACCCTTGAAAAGAATCTCCATGATGCCAACTCGTAAAGGAATGCTCAATCCCTTGATCACGTCTTCAATAAATTGATGTATTTTTTGTGCCCGTAAAAGCAAGTCATCAATTTCAGAAGTAACTGTTTCATTTTCCATCTCCATCTTATGAAACCATTCAAACTCAGCCAGACGTGATATTACTTTTGGAGATTCGGTTCTAGGAAGTATAACACTGCCCATTAAAAGATCTGCAACCGTCACATTTCCAACGGCAATTATTACATTATAAAATCTTTCTAAGTCCAAATTAAAAATATGATTTTTTTAATGCCTCAAACTCCTCCCAAACATTAAAATCTATTATTAAACGACCCCCTCATATTGGCATCTAATTCGTCATTAGAACAAGCTATTGACAAAATTCTTGTGAAAACAGAGAAAGAAATTCTATCAGATCTCGAAAAAACAGGTTCAGATTCTAAAAATATACTAGATAATGCCCTTCCTAAACTACAACAGGAATATGATAAAATTATCTCAGATGGAAAAAAAGAAGCCGATAAAATTGAAAAACAGATTGTTGGCAGTTCTGATATAGAGCTCAGAAATAAACAACTTTTATTATTAGAAGAAGCAGTTGACAAGGTTTTTTCAAAAGCACTAGATCAAATAGCTAATGTAGATAGAAACGATGACTACTCAAACCTGATAAAGACTTTGTTAAAAGAATCAACTAATGTTTTAGGTACTTCTGAAATTACGGTTAATACAAATACTAAAGATAAAGATATAGTACAATCTATGCTCTCTCAATTCCCCGGATCTGAATTAGGTTCAGACTCAATTGATTGTCTTGGTGGAATAATAGTAAAGTCAAAAGATGGTTCAATGACATTTGATAATACAATTGACGCAAAAATTGAACGCTTGAAGCCTTTAATAAGGAAAGAAATTGCATCCAAGTTCGGAGTAGGAAATTAAAATGGCAGCTCAGGGTAGAATTGTTTGGGTAAGTGGTCCTGCAGTAAGAGCAGATGGTATGTCTGATGCAAAGATGTACGAAACTGTAACTGTTGGCAATTCAAAACTAGTCGGTGAAGTAATTCGATTAACTGGAGATGTCGCATTTATTCAAGTTTATGAATCAACCAGCGGACTAAAACCAGGTGAACCAGTTATTGGAACTGGAAATCCACTTAGCGTGTTATTGGGTCCAGGAATTATTGGACAACTTTATGATGGAATTCAAAGACCTCTAAGAGAGTTATCAAAAGCTTCTGGCTCGTTTATTGGTAGAGGTATTACAACTACTCCTGTTGATATGACCAAAAAATACCATTTTGTTCCAACAGTAAGTAATGGTGACGAAGTTTCTGCAGGGAACGTAATTGGAACTGTTCAAGAAACTGATCTTATTGAACACTCCATCATGGTTCCACCAGACCATCCAGGTGGAAAAATTTCAAACATTGTAGCCGAAGGAGATTATGATTTAGAAACTGAACTAGCTTTATCTGAGAAAGATGGTCAAACCATTCCTCTGAAGATGTATCACCGATGGCCTGTTAGAAAACCACGTCCATACAAAAACAGATACGATCCAACTGTTCCACTTCTAACTGGACAACGTGTTATAGACACATTTTTCCCCATCGCAAAAGGTGGAACTGGTTCAATTCCTGGAGCATTCGGAACAGGAAAGACTGTTACATTACACCAAATTGCTAAATGGGCTGATTCTCAAGTTGTAGTTTACATTGGTTGTGGTGAAAGAGGAAATGAAATGACTGAAGTACTTGTTGAATTCCCACACCTCAAAGACCCACGTAGTGGAAAACCACTTATGGACCGAACTGTCCTTGTTGCAAATACTAGTAACATGCCAGTAGCAGCAAGAGAGGCAAGCATCTACACTGGTGTAACTATTGCAGAATATTACAGAGATATGGGTAAAGACGTTGTACTAGTAGCAGACTCTACAAGTAGATGGGCCGAAGCCCTCAGAGAAATGAGTGGTAGACTAGAAGAAATGCCTGCAGAAGAAGGATACCCATCATACCTAGCATCAAGATTAGCAGAATTTTATGAAAGAGCAGGTCGCGTTAGAGCGGCTGGTAGTCCAGACCGTGACGGTTCAGTAACTCTAGTTGGTGCTGTATCTCCATCAGGTGGTGACTTTACAGAACCAGTTACAACTCACACAATGAGATTTATCAAAACTTTCTGGGCTTTGGATGCAAAACTTGCATACTCTAGACACTATCCATCAATTAACTGGATGAACAGCTACTCTGGTTATCTTGCAGATATTGCAAAATGGTGGGGTGAAAACATCAATGAAGATTGGCTAAGTCTTAGAAGTGAAGCATATGGCGTTTTACAAAGAGAAGATACGCTAAAAGAAATTGTTAGACTCTTAGGTCCAGAAGCATTACCTGATGAAGAAAAGCTAATCTTAGAAGTTGCAAGAATGGTCAAGATTGGTCTGCTACAACAAAACTCATTTGATGATGTTGACACTTATTGTAGCCCAGAAAAACAATATAAATTATTGAAATTATTAGTTGACTTTTACAAGAAAGGTCAACAAGCACTCAAAGAAGGTGCATCATTATCTGATATCCGAGAGATGTCTGTAGTAACTTTATTACTTAAAGCAAGAATGGATGTCAAAGACGATGAGATGCCAAAACTTGATAAATTAGAGAATGATATGCAAGAACAATTCAAATCAATTACAGGAGTGAAAGTATCAAATTGACAACAGAGGGTGGAGTTCAATACAGCAAGATTGCAGAAATCAAAGGGCCACTAGTAATTGTTGACGATGTAGAAAATGCAGCATTTGATGAACTCGTAGAAATTCAAACTACAGACGGTGAGAGAAGATTAGGTAAAGTTCTCGAAGTAGGAAATGGTAAAGCAATCGTTCAGGTCTTTGAGGGAACCACGGGATTATCTATTTCTGGAACTAATGCTAAATTTGTTGGTAAGGTTATGGAAATGCCAGTATCAAAAGAGGTACTTGGCAGAGTATTTGATGGACTAGGTAGACCAAAAGATGGCCTGCCAGATCCAATTGCTGATCAATTTATTGACATTAACGGTGAACCAATGAATCCTGAACAACGTGAATATCCAAAGGACTTCATTCAAACCGGTGTATCTGTAATTGACGGAATGATCACTCTAGTTAGAGGACAAAAACTTCCAATCTTTTCCGGTTCTGGTATGTCTCACAATCTTTTGGCAGCACAAATTGCAAGACAAGCAAGTGTTGTTGGAACACAAGATGACTTTGCTGTGGTCTTTGCTGCAATTGGTGTGCAATACAGTGAGGCAGAATATTTCAGACGAAGTCTTGAAGAATCTGGTGCACTAAAAAGAAGTGTTCTATTTCTTAATACTGCAGATGATCCTGCTATTGAAAGAATTATCACTCCACGTGTAGCTTTAACTGTCGCTGAATATCTGGCATTTGAATTAGGAATGCACGTTCTAGTTATACTCACTGATATGACAAATTATGCAGAAGCATTAAGAGAGATTAGTGCAGCAAGAGAAGAGGTTCCTGGAAGAAAAGGCTATCCTGGTTATCTTTACACTGACCTTTCAACAATCTATGAAAGAGCAGGTAAGCTAAACGGAAGAAAAGGCAGTGTTACCCAAGTTCCAATTTTATCAATGCCATCTGATGATATTACTCACCCAATTCCTGACCTTACTGGTTACATTACAGAGGGACAAGTAGTACTTGGCAGAGATTTGTTTAGACAAGGAGTTTATCCTCCAATCAATATTTTGATGAGTCTTAGTAGATTGATGAAAGACGGAATTGGTGAAGGAAGCACAAGAGCAGATCATGGTGAAATTTCTAATCAAGTTTATGATGCATATTCTAGAGCACAAGAAGTGAGAGCCCTAGCAGGTATTGTAGGTAAAGCAGGACTTACTGAAATTGACTTGAAATACATGGACGTTGGTGATGTTTTTGAAAAAGAATTTCTTACACAAGCAACTGATGAGAATAGAACCATTGAAGAGACGCTTGGTGTTTTGTGGAAGATTGTTTCAAAGCTACCAAAGAATGAGATTACTAAAATCAAAGATAAATTCATAGAACAATACTATCAGGAGGAGTAGTAAAATGTCATTTGGACAAAATGTTGCTGCCACAAAAATTGAACTTTTAAAATATAAAAAATCTAGTCAAGTCGCCGTAATGGTTCAAAAAATTTTAGATGATAAACGTAAGGTTCTCTTAAAAAATATTGAAGAGATGATTGAAGAAGCATCCAAGGCAAGAGGTGGAATTTGGGATCCTTTACAAGATATCTACAAATCAGTTAATGAAGCATATTTGGCATTAGGAACTGGAACTGTTGACTCTGTTGCTGAATCCACACCTCCGGTAATGGAAGTAGATGTACGTGTACGCAGAGTTGTTGATGTAAAAATTCCAGCATTATCTGTTACAGAAAAAGACACAAAATCAATGCCTTATGGATTTGCAGATACAAACTCTTCAATTGATAGAGCAGCAAAACAGATCAAAGAGCTCTTACCTAAAATTTGTAAAGCAGCAGAATATGAGAATTCTATTTTTAGTCTTGCAAAAGCATTAGAAAAAACACAAAAACTGCTAAATGCACTTGAAAATGTCATTATTCCACAATATCAACAAAAAATTCGATTCATCCTTGCAACTCTTGAAGAAAGAGAAAGAGAAGAATTCGCAAAGTTAAAAAAAGTCAAAGCTAAGATGGAAAGTAGGAAATAATGGCAAAAGAAGAAATAAAAAAATCACTTGAAAATTCTAAGAAGGAATTAGATGCTGATTATGATAATTTTGTAAAATCTATTCAAGATGATCTGAAATCTTTCAAAAAGAAAGCACTAGATCAAATTTAATGATATGACATCACATCATGATTTAAATATGGAATTATCAGGGATGAGATAGATGAAACCTATTGTTTTATTATTATCAGTAGCAGCCATTGCATTAGTAGCAGCTGGTCTTACCGATGAAGCATTTGCTCAAGAGGAAGGAACTGGTGGTATGAGTGATGGCTCCAAATTGATTGGTGCTGGTATAGCATTTGGTGTTGCAGCAGGTGGTGCTGGTGTTGGTTTAGGTCAAGTAGGTGCAGCAGGTCTTGCAGTAATCAGTGAGAATCCCGCATTACAGTCTAAAGTGTTCATCTTTGTAGGTATGGTAGAATCAATTGCTATCTATGGTATAGTTATGATGTTTATCATCTTAGGACAATAACCCAACAATATATTTTTCAACTTTTTAGAATTTTTTAAATTTAATTATATTTTAGTTGATTTACATCAAGAACCCTTGCACAATATCTACACTTTAGCACTCTACCTTCTTTATCAATTACATCCATTACAGATTCGATGTGTTCTGTACTGTTTGTAATGCAATCTGGATTTGAGCATCGAAATATTCTGTCTATCTCATTTGGTAGCGCAACTCTTCTCTTCTCTACAAGCTTGTATTCTTTTATCATGTTGATAGTTGCCTTGGGGGCAATAACGGCAAGCTTGTTTGTATCATCATCTTTTAGGAACTTATTTTCTACCTTGATGATATCTTTCTTCTTAAATTTGCCACTTGGTACATTCAATGCTATGGTGATTAAACTTCCATCTCCACCATCAATTCTTAATGCGTTTAGTACCTGAAGACCCTTGCCTTCATCAATATGGTCAATTACAGTACCTTCCTTGATTCGTCGAACCATAAGGTCGGACTGTTCCATCAGAATACTTTGTATAGTCACTTGTATATATTATTGAAAGAATGAACGAGTTCTATCAAAAAGACATTATCTCAATTAAGGATTTTAACAAAGAACAACTTGAAAAAATCTTTGTCTCAACTGACAAGATTATGCAGCTAAATCCTTCTGATAGAAGGGAGATTTGTAAAGGAAAGACACTGGGGTATTTGTTTTATGAGCCAAGTACCAGAACTCGTCTTAGTTTTGATGCAGCAATGGCATCGATTGGTGGAAATTCATTGGGAATTTCTAATGTTTCATCTTCATCAACTCAGAAAGGCGAAAGTCTTGCCGATACCGTACAAATAATGTCAATTTATTCTGATATTCTTGTTTTACGACACACTTTAGATGGCTCAAGCAGATTTGCAGCTGAAGTTTCAGAAAAACCTGTAATCAATGCAGGTAGTGGTACAGAAGAGCATCCAACACAAGCAATTCAAGATTTGTTTACAATCAAAAAAGAAAAGAAAAAGATTGACGGTCTAAAGATTGGAATTGTGGGTGATCTAAAGTACGGACGGACTGTATATTCTCTATTATATGGACTTGGAAACTATGATGTTGATGTACGTTTAATTTCTCCAGAATCTCTTAAAATAAGATCTGATTCAGTTTATGAAATCAAAAAGAGATTGGACTTTACTGAATCTAATAACATTGAGGAGAACATTGATGAACTGGATGTTCTTTATATGACAAGAATCCAAAAAGAACGATTCCCTGATGAAGAAGAATATCTCAAAGTTAAAGGAAGCTATGTTGTAGGATTGGATTTACTAAAACAGATGAAAGATGATTGTATAATTTTACATCCTCTTCCAAGAATAGATGAAATCTCAACTGATGTTGATAAGACAAAAAATGCCAAGTATTTCAAACAAGCTGAGTATGGAAAACATACACGTGCAGCCCTTTTGGGCCTGACACTCAATGAGAACGGTTTTTAATTTTTTTAAGAATCCGTATTCCATATATCTAGAGATGTTTCAATATGAGTAGTTGGCACAAACAAAAATTATTCCAATATTTCCGTTAGATTTGGTATTGTTTCCTAGACAGGGACTTCCACTTCGAATTTTTGAGCCTCGTTACAAGCAATTAGTTGATGATTGTATGCTAGGAGATGGTCAGTTTGGTGTTTGTTTGATTGACGCAAATAATTCTGTAAATGGTTGGAATTCTCCTACATTGGTTGGAACTATTGCAAAAATCACCAAATGTGAAGACGTCGAACTTGATGGATTACAACTGCATATTGAAACAATAGGTAGAAACTCATTTATTATTAAGAAAATTATTGCACCACCAATCCCTCAACCTGTAAACTATGATCCACTTTCAGTAGAGGGACATGAGCAAATATCTGAAATGCATGAGAAAATTGGAACTGAAGAGAAAATGTACATTCAAGCTGAAGTTGAAATGATTCCAGAAATTGATGAGAACATTTCACTAGAGCAATGGGAAAGATTAGTTGAATTGTGGAAAAAGAAAATTATTGCACAAGCATTACCTCAAGTTGTTGAACCGCATGCACTAGATCATGTTTTAGAGCAATACTATCTTACTACTGATACCCCTACAATTGATTACATTTACTCATTATCTGCACTTGGGGCAAAGGATCCAAATGAACTTCAACCAATTTTAGAGGCAACAACAATGGATGACTTGATTCAAAAAGTTGAAGAATTACTGACAGTAAAATAACCCTAGTGGAATAGAAATAATGTTGTTATTGAAAAAATTTGGAATATTTGCAATAGTTGCCTGTTTGTTGTTCCCAGCAAGTAGTGCTTATGGACATGGTTTAGGAATTGATACTATTTCTTCAGTAGATGTCCAAGGAAAAGAAATCTCAATCTCAGTTGAGATGCCAATGTATTTTGAAAATGAACAAGAACAAATTACTATTACTGCAACTGAAGATGAAACAAAGGAAAATGCAAAAAATGTAACATTTCTAATTGGTTTGTTTCATGACAATGAAATGATATTTCGAAACTATTTCTTTGCAGAAGATGGAATCTTGAAAATCAAAGTAATTCCAACAAAAGAAAGTGACGTTACAATTCATGGGGAACAAGACTCCTTGCTTGGAGCATGGCATGGAACTGAATCTCATCCTATAGAAATTACAGGACCTTTGTTTGATTCAGGCGGTCTATATAATTTTGAGATTGAAGTAAGAACAATCGATGAATCAACTAACATCGTAGAGGACTCTGGCATCTACAATGCTGATTTGAGCATTATTGAAACTAGTTCATACCTTCAAAAAGATGCAGAAAACAATGATGTGGAATTTCGATTAAAGTCCTATTTTGATTTAATTTCTAATTTTGAATATAATCCTCAGACCAAACAGATAACATTTGAAATGCCATTTGATTGGAGTGAAAAGCAAATGTCTCATATATCTGTAATCCACGTAGAATCACATTTTCCAAAAGATTTTGCCGAATTTTTATCTCCTAGCTATTCTGGTTATGTAAATGGAATTGAGCTATTCAAATCCTCAGTATCGGTTGACGATTATACAGAAGAAGATGAAAGAATAGTTCACTTTGTTTTGTTACAAGATCATCTGAGATTTTTGAAAAATGAAATGAAAAAATCAGATGAGCCAATTCCCGAAAATATTGTATTTACATTATCTACTAGTGAAAAAACAGCATTTCCTTTAGAGGCATATACGAAAAGTGAGGACTTTAAAGTAAACCTTTCATGGGATCCTTTAATGATAGAGCCTGGAATTGACACAAACTTTGTTTTTACTATTAGAGACGGAAGAACTAATGAACCTTTAAGAAATTCTGATTATACATTTGTAATAATTCAGAATGGAAATGAAATTTTTCGTACATTAGGAAAGGCGCAAGTTGGTGGTGAATTTGAAAAATTTATATTTGGAGAAGACCAGACGGGCCCAACAATAATAAAATTTGAAAATATTAGAAATACAGGACAAGAAACGGAATTTGGATTTGTTGTGGCACCTGAATTTGGAACCATCACATTACTTGTCTTGGCAATTTCAATAATTAGTGTAGCTATTATAACTAGAAAAAATTCGCTTAGATTTAATCTCTAAAATGCAATGAGCTTTACAGTATCCATATTTTTGTTTGTCTGAAAATCTTTTGTCATTGTAGATATTTTTTCTGCTTCGCCATCAATAACAAAGAGCTCCATACATTTTTCTTTCTCAATCTTACTATGAAGATGCGTTGTAATTAGATCCTCAAAGTTATGAGTAATTCCTGAAACAACATGATCAAACTCGTCATTGTGGACAATCAGAAGAATTGCATGTATACTACCAGACAAATCAGCCTTTTGTTTTTCTTCAGAAACAAATGTTCTAATTCCTGCTCGAATAGCTTCGGACCTACCTGAAAATCCCAAAGATGATTGAAGTTTGTCTAATTCTGTAAGAATCTCGTCATTTAATGAGATTGAAACTATGGGCATATGGCTAATGTTATTAATTATCTTATAAGTTTAGCAATTAAAATTATTAAGAATTTATAGATTTATTAATAATCTAGATTCATTGGGTGCGTGAATATACAAATCAAACTTGCAATTATTGCAATAGCTGTAATAATTCCTTTAAGCTCTATTGTTGTTTATGGGACTGAATCAAATCAACAATTCGCTAAAACTGATAGTTCAAAATTACAAGTCATCTCATCATTTTATCCTCTTCATGAATTTTCACAAAATGTAGGACAAGAAAAAGTTGATGCAATTTTACTGGTTCCAATTGGAGTAGAACCTCATGATTGGGAACCAACAATTAAAGATGTACAAAGAATGCAAACATCTGATCTTGTAATTATCAATGGGATAGGTTTTGAAAATTGGGTTGATAGTTTAGATGAAATTACTTACCAAGGAAAAATTATTGATACAAGTAATGGAATTTTAATAAAGAATTTTGATGAAGAACATGATGAAAATTTTGGAGATCCTCATATCTGGTTAAATCCTGTTAATGCAAAAATACAAGTTCAAAATATTGCAGATGCTTTTTCTGGTTCAGATCCTGATAATCAGAAATACTATCAATCAAATGCTGCAAAATATATCAAACAACTAGATTTACTTGATTTAAAAATTCGAAATGAATTATCTAATTGTAATCATGATTTTATTGCTTTTCATGATGCATTTTCATATTTTGCAGATGAATACAATCTGAACCAACATACAATTATTTCATCAAATGATCCACATGGAGAAGCTACTGCAAAAACACTAGAAGATGTAATTTCTATATCCCAGAAATTAGACATTAAAGTAATTTTTAGTGAAGAGACTGTTGATACTAGAACATCTGAAATAATTGCAAATGAAATAGATGGAAAAGTTTTAGTTTTATCTCCTTTAGAAGTTGGCTCTGATGGTAATTACATTTCAAAAATGACTGAAAATCTTGATAGTCTTAAAGAGGCGTTATGTTGAAAGTAGTTGAAATTAGTAATCTTACTGTTCAATATCCAGACGTTAAAGCCCTTGATGATGTGAGCTTTGTGGTTAATCAAGGGGATTTTCTAGGTATAATTGGGCCTAACGGTGCAGGCAAATCTACCCTTTTTGATTCTATGCTGGGACTAAATACAAAGTATAAAGGAATCATAAAATTTTTTGGTGAGGATATAAGAAAATCAAAAAATTATCTTAAGGAAATTGGGTATGTGCCACAAAAACCAATCTTTGAAAAAAATTTCCCAGTTACAGTTAATGATGTTGTAAGAATGGGTCTGAAAAACGAATCTGATGAAAATAAAATCGACGAAATTCTGCAACAATTATGGATACATGAACTTAGCAACAGAAGAATTGGTGAGTTATCTGGAGGACAACAACAACGAGTCTTTATTGCAAAAGCTTTGGTTAATAATCCAAAAATACTGATTCTAGATGAACCTGTCACAGGAATTGATCAACAAAGCATTGAATTATTCTACAGTATACTACGTGAATTAAACTCAAAGCAAAAAATTACAATTATTTGGTCTTCTCATGATCTAGATGCAGTTAATCAACTAGCAAATCATGTTGCATGTCTTAATCGGACATTATTTTTCCATGGAGAAGCTGAAAAATTCTTTTCTGATGATGAACTTGTAAAACAATATTCTGAGGCCTCAATGCAGGAACATATGCATCATCACTGAACATGTCTTTTGAAATTCTAACCTATAGTTTCATGCATAGAGCATTGATCTCTGGAGTAGCAATTGCAATTCTTTGTTCTGTAGTTGGATTATTCCTAGTCTTACGACGCTATTCGTTATTTGGTGATGCAATTGCACATTCTTCATTTGGTGGAATTGCTTTAGGTTTGTTAGCAGGTGTTTATCCATTATGGACAGCTTATGGGGTTTCAATTGCTAGTGCACTAATAATTACAAGAATCAAGGACAGATTCAACATTTCTGGTGATGCATCAATTGCAGTACTTTTGTCATCAGGCATAGCAATTGGGCTCGTAATTATTGGATTATCCGGAGGTTTTACAATTGATATCTTTAGTTTTCTATTTGGAAGCATCCTTCTTGTTAGTGTAGATGATACTGTTCTAATCTTAGCATTAACTGGAATTATTCTAATTGTAATTTTACTTTTGTATAGACAAATTCTTTATTCTACATTTAATGAAGAACAGGCCAAAGTTAGCGGAATTCCTGTAGAAAAAATCAACTATTTGATGGTGTTTATGGCTGGAATAACTGTAGTTACATCGATTCAACTTGTAGGTGTTTTGTTAATTTCAGCTTTGTTTGTAATTCCTAATGTAACTGCAATCATGTATGGAAAAGGTTTCAAACAAACAGCAATTATTTCAATAAGCTTTTCTGTTTTCTCTGTAATTGCAGGAATTTTAATCTCTTACATCTTTGATATTACCCCTGCTGGAACTATTGTTTTATTGTCGATTGGTTTGCTTGCAGGAACTATGGGAATAAAGTCTGCTGGATTGTTATCTAAGAATTAATTAACAAATTTAATCTTCTTTTATCTTGAATACTCTTTACAAAAAACAATGATGTTGCAATAATCCCTAATGCTATTAGTGGTGATGCAAGCTCTGTATACTTTAATTCAAAATCATTTGATAATTGAACCTGTGAAGCAATAACTGGGATTTCTGTCATCTTTATAGTTCCAATCTTGTTTGCTTGTTGCTCAACGAACCATACGTTATCATTTCCATCTGATGTCATAAACTGAATAAATGTTGTTTCAGTTGGAACTGGAACTTCAATCAAGTTATTGTTATCTGGATCATAGACTCCAATGTTATCTACTGTATGCTGTGCAAACCATACATTTCCATATCTATCAAAAGTCATTCCAAATGGTAATGCTTCCTCATCTGGAACTACAATTCTCTCAAATGTCTCCAAAACTGGGTTGAATCTGGTAATTGCCAAGCCCGTATGCTCTGCAATCCATAGATTTCCATCATCATCAAAAAGCAAAGCCTCGGGACCTTGTAATGGAGGCTCACTTGAGAATTGAGTTATTTTATTATCTTTAGGATCAATATATCCAATCTTACCTGCACCTGTTGTTGTAAACCATATCTTTCCATCTGCATCAGTTGCTAATGCAAATGGTAGTGATTCTCTTTCTGGCAACACAATTTCTTCAAACATGTCAAGTTCTGGCAAATATTTTACAATTCTATCTTTATTGATAATGGTAATCCAAATGTTATCATCAAAGTCTGCCTGAATGAAAAGTGGAGTATTGTCTGAAATTACTGGATCTAGTTTTGGAATTGTTTTTGTTGTGATCTGTTTGGTTTGAGGATCCATGAATCCAATTTGATTTCTTGGAGTATCTGTAAACCAAATTCTTCCTTTGTTATCTTTTGTTAGAAATGTTGTTACTAGTCCATCAAAGGAATAAGATGAAAATTCTTGTGTTTCAAGTGAAAATTGCCATAACCTTGGAGCAGATGCATCACTTATCCAAATAGAATCTCTTCCATCATACACTGGGAATAAGGGCTTTGCATCTTCGGGTAATTCATATTCAATGATTTGAGTTTGAATGTCTGTTAGTCTTGGTTTTACAAGCAAATTCAAAATCTTTGATTCATTTGCATTTTCAGTTCTCTGAGCTTCAATTTCTATTAACCATTCTCCTGAAAACCCAAATGTCAATTCACCCTGAAATTCAATTGCTCTATCTTCTTCTTGTTTGATAATTTCCATTGGAACCTCAATTGATGAAATATTTTTTGCTGGATTTGACATCTTTACTTTAATCTGGTTTGAATCATTAAGAGGCTTACCTTCAAAATCACTTATCTTGACGAGGATTGTATTTTTTCCACTGGAAAATGGTGAAATGTCAATATCAAATTTTGCATTTTCTGTAAACTCTATAGTCTTAAAACCATAAACAATCTCTAGAGCATCAGCTTTTTGAATTTCACCTGCAGGTAATGTTCCATTAGTTAATAATGCAACAACTCCCAGAAGAACAATCCCTAATATTGCATCAACTTTAAGTGATCTCTTTAGTTTTTTGTGAACAGAAATTTTTCCTGATGAAAAATTTTTTTCTGCATTTTTTTGAACTTTGAACTGGAAAAATCCTCCTAAACCAACCATTATCGCAGCAATTGCAATTTTGAGAATAATCAATTGACCATAAACAGATTCTGAAATTAATCCTACATCGCTTTCTAAGAACCACATTAGAGTTGGTCCTGTAATGATCACCACTCCTACTGAAATAATAAATGCTATTGAAAATCTTGGAATTAATACCAAGCTCATCTTTTCTCGATTTTTTTCTTTTAGCTGAGAAATTGTTGGGAGTAATGTAAAAACAAAATAAAATATACCTCCTATCCAAACTGCTGCAACCAAATTATGTATGTAATCTAATGCAAGTGCTCCCATCTCTCCACTAGCTGCACCGTGTCCAATCATACTCGTAGTTGCAATTAATACAAGTGACATGACTAACATTGGAATTTGATTTTTCTTTGAAAGCATTTTTCTTCTATCCATTCCAAACCAAATACCAAGCAAAATTATTGTAATGATCATTCTTGCAAGCCAAATTGTTCCAAAATATGTTTGAATCACATCAATTGGCGAAGTTTCTAACCTAATTGTTTGAATTACAATCATGAGAATATCTGAAATGAAAACAAGCATCAATCCTATTCCTGTGATTGACATGAATTTTCCATGATGGAAATTCTCTATTTTTTCTAATTCTTCTTTAATTAGTTGCTTGTTTTGTGTTCCCCAAATTATGAGAGATGCAATTACAGCTCCTAAAACAATTGTTTGGCCTATAATTCCTGGAAATCTTGCACCAGCCTCAGGTAAAAATACAAGTTCCGATGGCTTTTCTTGTCTCACCAAAGATGGATCAATTATGACCTCTCCTACTCCAAACAAAAATGCATCAGGAACAAGATGTCCATCGACTTTAGAGAGAACTTTAGTTGATGCAGTATAAACTCCATCTTCTAGAGGAGGAGTTGTGACAATTAGAGATAATTCATCTTCATAGTAACTGGTATCTTTGTTATCAATTTGATTTCCATTGTTATCAAATACTTTAATTTCACTAAAGTTAATGTCAACTGGTTCTGAAAAAAACACGATTACTTCTGTAGTGCCAGCTGGTGCATTAGATGCAAAACTTGGAATAGTTTTTTCTGTAAAAGGATGTGCAGCTGCAATGGGAATTGAAATAAATGATAAAATCAATAAAGCAATCAGAAACTTCTGCATTTAATCTTCAGGTCATCATTGATAATTTAAACAGTTTTCATAACTTCGGTCTTTGTACCAATCCACGTAAAGATAATAATATGTTATAATGAGATGATAGCAGTGAATATAGCAATTTTTGGAGTTATTTGTTTATTATTTTCAGTTGGCATGATTGCACCATCTTTTGCACATACAACTGTTCATGTTGAGCAATATGCAATAGAAGCAGGCTGGGGAATTGAACCCCCTGTTGTAGGAATACGAAATGATCTCGTCTTTAAAATTACTGAGCCTGGAGAAACTGAAGGCTCTCACAAAGGAGTTACTAGTGTATTTCGAGATATAGGCGCTACTGTAATGTTTGGTGGCGCTACAAAAAAAATTGAAATTAATTCTGATCCTAGACCTGGATATTATTTTTCGCCAATTATTCCAACTAAAACTGGTAGTTACATGGTAGAACTCAAAGGTGAAATTCAAGGCACTCCAATTGATGTAAAAATTCCAGTTGAAGATGTGGAGCCCACTGCTGTTTTAGATTTTCCTCCTACAAGCAGTGAAGGAGCTGCAGATGTTGCTGCATTAAAAAATGCAATTTCATCTCTTCAACAAGATGTTTCAAAACTAAAATCTGGTGAAACTTCTGTATCTTCTGATGGTGGAGAAGCCTATGACTTTGCAATATTTGGATTATCAATTGCTGCAGCAGCTATAATCTTGGCAATTATTGCTTTAGTAAAAAGAAAATAGAAAAGAGGGATTCCTAAAATCTTGGAACAACTCTAGATTTTGCAGTTACTGCCACGATGCTTATAATTGCAACAGCTAGTACCATCATTGCAATTGTACCAAATTCTGGGACAACGTTTGAGAATACTACTTCTTCACCAATTGGTCCTGTTTTAGGATCATCAACACCATAACCTGTAAAGGTAACAGTGATGTCTACTGGGTCAGAAGAGCTAAGTGGTGCTGTTGTATGCATACCTGTTCCTTCATGATGATGTGCACCTTCGTCCATCAAAACTTCTTCACCGTTTTGTGTAACCATCATATTATGATTAACATGTTCTGCATCTTTAAATTCAATGGAAATTTCCATTGCTTCTCCTGCAGTTGGTGTAGAAGTCCAGATTGAAACCTTTGTACCATCAGATAACATTCCAGTAGCGGTTGCATCGCCTTCTGTGCCCATCATTTCACCGTCGTCACCATGATCGTCCATCATTTCACCTTTGTCGTCTTCAGCTTCTACTTCTTGTACTATGATCGAACCTACCATCCAAGGATGTACCATACAAAAGTAAGGAATCTTACCTACTGTGTCTGGGGACCATTCAAATGAACTTCCTGCCATTAACAGTCCTGTATCAAATTCACCTGTTGGACCGTCAGCTGGACTTCCTGCTGTGAATGTATGGGCTGCAGTGTCAGGATTTGACATAATTACAACTCCGCCAACATCAACTGTGGCAGTAGTTGGAATGTAACATCCTTCTGCAGTTTCCTCACAACCGGGTGCACCAGAACCTAGTGCAGCTTCAATTGTAACTTCTGAATGATCTGCAAAAGCAGCTGGTGTTATTGCAACGATTCCAGCTACAAGAGCAAATAGTACGAAGAAAGAGCTAATCGCTATAGTCTTCATTAGAAAGATTACTTGTCAGGATACATAAAAACTTCACTGGAATTTCCATAGGTAGAATCTAGTTTTTTCTAAATTGGTACAATTTTAGAATTCCAAATAAAGGAATTCCAACATACATTCCAATATTTAGTAGAACTATGGAGATTCCATATCCGAGCATCTCTTGTTCAGAATCAATGTCTACATAACTCAATAAAGATAGTGATGATAACATTGGAGTTAGTGTTACTTTCATAACTTCTTTGAAAATTGGTTGTTCTCTTTCAAAGTCAGCAATAATTGGTGAAAATGAATAATAAAATTGGTTAAAGGTAGCCATAAATGCCATACCTGAACTAGTTTCTAAAATTGTATTGTCTCTAAGCTCTCGTAGTTGTTGAACTTGTGGAGCTAGTTCTGAACCAAATGTTGCAGTTGCAATTAGACATCCTCCATTTTCTCCATTTATTGCTTCATCAGTGTCTGGTGATGTTGTTGGTTGAGCAAGAGCCTCACCTACAATAATATCAAAAGAAACTGTTTCTGTTGGAATGGGTTGGAATAATATTCCTTCTACTTCAAAGTCCATTGAATATACTCCTTCACCAAGATTAAATTCAATGGGGATCTTTACAGAACCCACTGATGTATGTGTTAGTGGAATAGGTCCAAAAACAATTTCACCATCTTTTGAAACAGCTATGGTATAATCAATATGCTCTTGAATTTTTTGTGTTTGAGGGTTGATAAAATCAATATTTATTTTAGTTTGAATATTTGGTTCAATTAAATCATGTACTAATTTAACATCTAGTGTACCTTTATCAGTAGGCAAAGTCTGAGATTCAGCATACGCTGGAATTACTAAAAGTGGAACAAGTAACAACGCAAAGAGAATTTTCATAACTTTTGGCTTGTTATGATAAATAAAAATTGTACTACATTTTCCCAAAAAAATTACCACGCTTAGAAATCCTATACCATCTTTAAATATGGACTTGACTTAATTTTATCGTTGTACCAGAAGTTTGCATTATTCATTACAATTATTGGCATTTTTACTATTCCTGCTGTTCTTCCAAATGCATTTGCACATGGACTTGGAGGAGATCAAGCTGAACCTTTGACTTTTGGAGATATGGAAGTTACAGTACGTACTGATTTGTCTCCATCTGATATTACTATAGGAGATATTGACGATGTTAATATGAAAATAAGATTCTTTGATACCATAACTGATACCACTTTAGAAAAAGTGACATACAGAATTGAAGTCTGGAGAAGTGGAGATTTACTAGCCCGAAACCTATTTTATGATTTAGATGGTCGACTTGATGTAGAGATACGTCCTGATTTTGGATGTGACGAAGCTGATCTATGGAAATGCACCATTTATGGCGGTTCCGAACATGTTAGTGCACCTGGTGCACTATTTGTTCATGGAGCAGCATGTACTGATGATAATTTAGATATCTGTGCAAGACCAACAATAACGGGACCAATTTTTGACAAAGGTGGATTGTATAATGTTCGAATAGATATTGAAGCTGCTACTAGTCCAAGAACTGTCCTTGCGACTTTACTAAGTTATGATACTTTTGTCAGCGTTGCACAAGAACAAGACTTTGTAATTCAAACTGCAAATGCTGAAGAGGTTCCTGTAATTGTTAAAACCTACTATGATGAGGTTGAAAACTTTGAATTTGACACATCTGATAACTCAATAAATTTTGATATGCCCTTTGATTGGAGTCCTGATTATGTAAATTTAGTTCAAGTAGTACATGAAGAAGTTAGAGTTCCAAAATCATTTGTGCCATATGCTGAAGGAAAGCAGTTCAAAGGATATGTAAATGGAGTAGAAATTGATCAGAGAGCCTTGTTAAATGATCCATATTCTTATGATGATACAAACGTTGTTCATTTTCTTGTTACAAAAAATGAATTAGAAAAAATTAATGATTCACTTGGCCCATCTAACTACGATACCGGCAAAATGAACTTAAAATTAGTTCCATTAGCAGAGACTTCAAAAAGTTCAACTGAATTTTATCTTGTAGATTCTAAAAACTTTGAACAAGTTCCAACTACTGTCAATATTTCATGGGATGGAAAATATGGTGCAAATCAAGAGATTCCATTTGAATTTACATTCTTTGATGAAAATAGAGATCTAATCAAAGATGTAAAATATGGCTATGCTGTTCTAGATGAATCTGAACAAGAATTGTTTAGTTATGTTCCTGATGATTCTCTAAGTCCAGGAATTGTTTCAATTGAGGGAATTGACATTCAAAAAATCTATGTTCCTTCTGAAGGTCAAATTAGAGTTGATGTCTGGGTTTATGGAACTGGACTAGACTATGTTCCAAAATATGCTGGAATTGGGTCAGCAATTATTGAAGTAGGACCTGGATCATCTGAAACTACTACTCCACCTGTATCTGAGAAAGCACAAATTCCAGCATGGATAAAAAATAATGCTGGATGGTGGGCAGGTGACGAAATTGATGACAATTCATTTGTTCAAGGAATTCAGTATTTAATCCAGGAAGACATTCTAAAGATTCCTCCAACTACACAGGGTTCCGGTTCTGGCTCAAATGAAATTCCAGCATGGATAAAAAATAATGCTGGATGGTGGGCAGGTGACGAAATTGATGATGATTCCTTTATTCAAGGACTTCAATTTTTGATAAAAGAAGGAATCATGAAAATTCAATCATAGGTTTTTAAATAAATTCTATCAAGTGGTTATGTAATGAAAGACATCAATGAAATCATGCCAAAAATTCCCAACATGAGATGGGGAGCTCTAATGAACAAAGCACCAACTAATGATAAAGTTGAAGAAATGAACAAAATTTTTCCAAGCAATGGTAAATGGCATACTGTCTTTGAAGAAAAAGATCAGATTACTATTGATGGAAAAGAAATCCGTAAAAAAGATCCAAAAAAGTGGACATAGTTTGAAAAATTTATCACTAATTGTAGTTGTGATATTTTCTTCCTTGTTGATATTTACGTTTGATAATGTATATGGTCATGGAGTAGGAAGTGAAACTTTTCCTCCTGTAGAATTAGATGGAAAACTTGTAACTTTAGAAGTTTCATCTTCAAAAAGTGATCCTGATACTGATGATGATCAACAAGTATCCATTTCACTCATTGATTTTGATTCCAAAATTACTTTAAGAGATGTTACTTTTCTAATAAAATCTGAACGTGGTGAAAAATTCCTTTTTGAACAAGAATTTAAGGTAGATAATGGATTCATAGTTTTTAATTTTGTATCTGAAGAAACTGATTCTATTGTTATTGAGGAAGAGAATGGTGGTGGTCTTTTTGGTTCTTTATTGGGACTAGAAAGCAGAATGGTTCATGTCAAAGGACCTAAACTTAGTGAAGGGGGTTTATACAAATTTGATATAAGCGTACTTACTGCCGATGGATATTCCAAAAAATTAGAAGAACCTCTATTTTTCAATGCAGGAATTTCCATTGCTCAAACCTCTATACATGATTTTGTTGATCCAAATTTTGGCAAACAAAATATCCATGTAATCACATATTATGATGAAATTTCAGATTTTCAATATAATCCCAGTTCAAAAGAGATCAGTTATTTTATGCCTTTTGAATGGAGTGAATCCAACATTAATCAAACCTCTGTTGTCCATGAGGAAATTGTAATTCCCAAAAATTTTGGCGACTTGTTAGTGTCTGGATTTACAATGTATGTAAATGACATTAAACTATCTGAAGAAATTGTAAATATCGATGACTTTTTTGCCGATGGACGTGTAGTTCATTTTATCATATTTCAAAAAGAATTGTTGAATATTTTTGAAAATAGTCCAAATCACAATGGAATGAATTTTGTAATCAAACCAGATCGTAATGATGTTCATTTAAGCTCAGTTACAGAAAATGGACAATTTAGAATTCTTGTATCTTGGGAACCAGAAAATCTGAAATCTAATTCAAATGCAAAAATAATTTTTGATGTTACTGATATTTTCTTAAAAAATAGACCTGTTGCTACAAACTATGAATTTTCAATGACTCAAAATGATCGAGTTATTTTTGAGACCAAGGGAATTAGCACTGATTCTAAAGAAGAACATAATATTGCAGAATTTATGATTCCAGAAGATGTCACGGGAATTGTACATCTAAATTTTAAAAATTTAGATAACAACAAGCATGCAAAGACAACTATCCCTATTGTAATTAATCGAGTAGCAGATCAAAATGATTCTATTTTGATACCTGATTGGATTAGAAATAATGCATTATGGTGGTCACAAGAAGAAATTGATGATAATACATTCATTCAAGGAATCGAATATTTAATCAAAAATGAAATTATTGTAATTCCTGACACTCAACAAGGAACTTCAGAATCTCAGGAAATTCCATCTTGGATTAGAAATAATGCTGCGTGGTGGGCAGATGACCAAATAGATGATGAGACATTTGTTCAAGGACTAGAATTTTTAATTCAAAAAGGAATTATTCGTGTTTGATCGATACTAATTCGAAAAATGAACCAGTCGCTTTAAATCAGTAATTGAGATAATCTCATTACTTTGTTTAGACCCGAAAGGATAGTTGAAAAAAAATCAGCACTATTCTCTATAGTAGTTATTGGCGTTGTAGCAATTTTGGCTTTGCCAATAATTGTTCCTCATTTATTGCATGGTTTTCATATTGCTCACATCTTTTTACATATTGGAGGAATTACACTTGCAGTATTCATTACAATACTTGCAGGAATTGCATCCTACAGACTAAGGACAAAACGACTTTTACTTAGCGCAACAGCCTTTGCCAACTTTATTGGTGCTGAAGTTGTATTATTGATTGATGCTACATGGCCATCTATCTATGACCTTGGTGAAATGACTCTCTCTGAAGTAGGACATTTATTGACGTTTGTTACATTGGGACTATTAGCATTAGGAGTGTTTAGAAATGACTGAAAGAGATTCTCAAATTCAACAAATCATTGAACAAAATCCTGGAATTCAATTCCGTGAAATTATGCGTTCATCGGGACTGAAAAACGGAGTTTTAAGCCATTATTTAGGAAAGTTAGAAAAAAATGGAATCATCAAAGTAATTCGTGGCCCACGACAAGCTAGATTCTATCCCCCTCGAATCACTGAAGATGAATCCACTGTAATCAAAGCATTAAGAAAACAAACTCCACGAGATTTGTTACTTGCACTAATCAAAGAAGATGGATTAGAATTTGCTCAATTAGTAAAAGAAGTTAAAAAATCACCATCTACTGTTTCACTTTATCTATCACAAATTGTTGAGGATGGATTAGTAGAGATTAGACTGGTTGCACTTAAAAAGAGATATCATATTAAAGCAAGAGATCTTATGGATAAATTAATTGAAGACTATAGACCAAGCTTACTTGAGAAACCAACATCAGGATTTGAAGACATCATCAACTCTTTCTAAGACACTAACTTTATCTTCAATACTGTTCTATGGATTTTTATTTTCTTTACTATTAATTCCACATATTTTTGCTGATGAGTTTCTAAATATTATTGAGAATCTTGTTAAACGTAATATTATTGTAATCTGACTGGTACATTCGACGAATAACCCAGATCCGTTTTATAAAAAAATTAGAAATTATTTTTAATGCAAACAAAAACAATATTACTAGCATTTTCACTTGCAGCAATTCTCTCAGTATCATTGGTTTCAATGATAGAGATGCCACAAGCAATGGCTGACAAAGATGATAAATCATCCAAAAAATTTCATGGATTGTTAAAAAAAATTCAACATAACAAACCACATTTTGAGACTGATTTAACTAGTGCAAACACTATTCCATTAGTAGAAAATGATTTTTCTGGAAAAGCAAAAGCTTGGTTGGTATTAGATGATGGCAAATTGAAGCTAAAATACTGGATTAAAACAGATATGGATCTTAATCCTGGTTGGGCTCAAACACCAGAATCAAGTGATGATATCACAAAAATCCATTTGCATAACAACATGCCAGGAATGGCCGGTATGCATGTCCTAAATGTATACAAAGCACCTTCACAAGATGATGATGATCTTGTACTAAAGCCAAGTAAAGGTGTTGTAAAAGGTCTATGGGATGATGCAGATGCAAATGATGTAGATAATTCAGGAACGCGTACTGGTCCTGATAGTGTAGAATTATCATCAATGCTTGGAGAATTATGTGAAGGAAATATCTATGCAAATATTCATGGTACTACTGATAAAGGAGATGACGATACTGGTTCTCTTAGAGGAAATTTAGATCCTACTGATAAAGGTGAAAAAATCTGTAAGGTTTTGGATAAGTTAGGTTTACTTGAAGAAGTAGAACATGGTGAACACACACCACACAGTTAGTAATTTTTTTCTTTTTATTTTTTTTAAAAATACTATTTTATTTTGTTATTGATTTCAGATCTATAGAATAAGTTTTAAGAATAATTTCTAACGATAAACCAGTACAAACTACTAATGTACCAATTTGTTAATAACATTTTTACGAATTTATGAATTAATGAACAAAAAACGTCTATTCATTCCAGCAGTTATTGCTGCAATAGCCATAGGAACTCTTGGTTATGTTGGATCACAAGAAGCAGATGCTCATCAAAGAATTACTGGGTTGAGCTTTGGAACAATTATCATAGGACATGATAATGAACCAGCATTTGGTCATGAAAAGGGGGTTTGGCTTGGAAAACACAATACCGAGGTATTTCTGCGAGATGCAGATAATAATCCAATCATAGACATTGAAGGATTAAAAGTTGACAAATATTATTTCAAAAATGTCAAAAAATACAACAAAGCAGATGATTTATCAGATGCAACTGCAATTTCCTTAGGAAATGATCTAAATCAGGTATTTGGAGAATCTGGAACATATCACAGTGAACAAGTAATCCAATCAGGCATTTACGGTTACAGAGTTTATGGCGATGTTAATGATCATGCACTTGATGTAACTTTATTTTGTGCCGCTGATGGAATGAATGATCCAACAAAATTTGAGGACACTGATGACGGTGAGCCACTCAGAGAATTTGGATGTCCAAGAGACATAGATGACATCAAATTCCCATCTAAGAACAAAAAATGACAATGATTAATTACATCATGTCTTCTTTTTCTTTTTTACAATATTTTCTTGATAGGGATAATTTTTCTAGACATCCGATAATTCTTGGAGAATTTTGAATGTATGAATTCAAAAACACTAATGCATCTGAATTAGCATTTTTGGGACTACGTGCATCAATTGGAATTTTATTTGTAACTGTAGGACTAGGAAAATTTAACGAATCTTTTGTAGACTATTTGATGAATGTAGGGTTACCTGTTGAATTACAAATTCCTTTAGCTCTTGCAGAAGTTTTAGGAGGTATTATGTTAATGATAGGATTTCTTACAAGAGTCTCTGGAAGTATATTGTCTGGAATTCTAATTGGTGCTATCATTATAAAACAAATCTCTATGCCCTTTGAGATAGC